>ERZ1106943.330-NODE-330-length-65671-cov-19.044334_pt1 | contig 65671 bp, 76 predicted proteins | sample MGYA00403671_ERZ1106943 | MGnify/ENA primary metagenome ERZ1106943 (study PRJEB35170, sample SAMEA104062427) | human gut metagenome | biome: human gut; feature: human-associated habitat; material: faeces | place: Denmark | collected 2012-06-14 ...
GGTCTCCTGGCACGACCATATGTGATAACAGGTATCACTAATAATACATATTAAGCAGCTCAAATCACTAATTATTTAGCATCGGGCTGTGCATTTAATGACTTAAGTGCTGCATCAACCTTAGAACCAACTGTATTTGTATACTGTTTCATAGCTTCATCAACAGTCCATTCGCCTCTGGCTACCTTATCAACTACTGTATATCTCTCTGTATTGATATCACCGATAAGCTTACCAACTTCTTCTGTCATAGCAGGAGGATCAATTAACTGAGAGTTCTTGAAGAACATTTCTGCACACTCTGTAACCTTATCTGGCTGTTCTGCCTTTCCTGGATCCTTTCCGTTAGAGAATCCTGCAAGAACAAGGTTGCAGTCAAGATGAGCCTTAGAGTACTTTGACTTAGGGTTAGACTTAGTAGGAAGGAATTCGAATGAACCATCATCCTTTACGTTGTAGTAATATCCTTTAGGACCATATTCCCAAAGTGTCTGGATATCGCCACCATCTAACATCTTATCAATGAAGTACTTAAAGATTCCTTCTGCCTTTCCTGTTTCACCTGCATGAGATGTAATACACCATGATGGTGAAAGTCTTTCTGCATACTTACCAAGCTCCTTAATTGGAAGGAGAGCAACGAGTGAGCCATCAAGACCAGATGAAGTTATTTCGTCCTTTAACTTATCAATCCATGTTCCAGCCCAGTATGTAAATACACCTGATTCTGTCTTAATATCTGATGACTTGAAGTCGTTACGTGATGTAAATGTTGTCTTTGTACTTGATTCCTTATTGATAAGTCCATCCTTAACAGCGTTCTGGATTCTCTGAAGAGCATCCTTCATTTCCTGTTCTGAGAAACCATCTACATACTTGCCCTGAGCCTTGTCATAGTAGAATGTAAACTGTGCATTCTGATAGAATTCAGGAAGATAGTTTGTATAAGGTGCTTCCTTTGAATAGAAACCAGGAGCTGAAATTACATAATCAACGCCCTTAGCTTCCTTCATTTTCTTAAGCATCGTATAGTATTCATCATATGTCATCTGCTTCTGAAGATCTGCCTTTGTATAACCAGCTGCTGTTGCCCAGGCTTCCTTTACATATGTACAGCATCCGTTACCACGCGCAGGTACGAAACCGTAAAGAGCTTTCTCCCCATCAACGCCTTTAACATAGTTAGCCTCCATAATCTTTTCTGCATCTGCAACAAGTCTTCCTGAGGCCTTTGTTGCTGAATTGTTCCAAGCATCTGTCATATCCCAGAGAAGACCCTGCCTAGCATAAAGTGCTAAGTAGTCCGATGAAAGAATAAGAACATCTGGCATAGAGTTTGCATCAAGCATTGAGTTAGCTACTGCATCATAGTATGAGCTGTGGTCTGGACGAACTACTGTGAAGTCAAGGCCTGTTAATTCCTTGAGCTGTTCATCAAACTTGTCACCCCAATCTGCCATCTTAGGAACTGTACCATCAACCATAACAGTGAAAGCTTCTGGCTTTTCTACGCTTGCCCAATCTACTGTTGATTTGTTTTCTGTTGAAGCATTGTTGTTTCCACATGCAACAAGCCCCATTACTGAAGTAAGTGTTAAACCTACAGCAGTAAGTTTTTTAACTGTCTTTCTCATAAACTTGTAAACCTCACTATTGGTTCTTGTGGGGAACGCCCCACCTAATATGTTTCTAACATTGATATATATTACCATTTTTGTAATCTTTTAACAATACTTTATAAACAATTTACTTCAACAATTTACTTAACTTTATAAACTATTTTGCTGAAAAAAGAGAATTGTTATGCTTAACACAAAAGATATGCCAGAAGATATTAAAGCAATTACCGGACAGTTTATCAAAGAACACGTAGACCTTAATAAGTGTAAGATAGCCTATTAACTATTATTAGTATAAAGCATTTTTAACTGTACACAGAATAAAAAAGAGCCGTGTCACGGCTCTTTTTATATTGGGATTACGACACTTTCTGCAATCATCACATTCTATCGGCTATTTATGAATTCCTTCTTCTTCAATCTGACTATAAGACTTGTGACAAGCAGCATCGCTATACACACAGCTATCGGCATAAGAATATTTTTTCCTAATAATATCCCCTTTTTATATACAGAATAAGTCATCACATACTTACGCCATAGAAGACCAGTGCTTATAGCACCATCGGCATCATAATATTCAACGCTCACTATAACCATAGCTGCAAGATAGCCAGCCCATTTCTTATCCGTTATCCACCATACCGCAAGCATAATCAGTCCCATAACGAATATAACTGCAAATGCCTGTAATATAAAAACTGCACTTATAAGTGCAAATGAAGGTGCTGCCTCACATGGCATATGTATGGCTTTATAACACGTACTTGCCTCATCTTCCCAGTTATATATCTTTCGTTTTATACATATGCCTGCTATAGTTGTTGCTATATATATGTATACAGCGATGACTGCACTAAGTATTGCAAGGTCCTTCACACATCTTTTCCATATACTATATATATGTTTATGCCTCGTAATCATCATTACTGAAAAATTATATCTCTGTACATACAATATATAAAACAATGAACATATTGTAAGCAGTCTGCTCACATAATATATGCCAATGCCTATATACACATCATACAGGCATGCTTCTGTATCAGACGGAATACCCAGCCCTCTTAATATTGTATTAGGTAACAATATAGTTATAACAACAAGCATTACTATGGACATTCCCTTGTCATTGACACTCAGTAATTCCCTTATCTTTCTCATACCTTTTCAGCTCCATGTATTATAATCGCCTTATGTACCGGATATAATGCCATATCAAAGTAAAAGTCTGACTTTATAAATCTTGCCCTGCGTTCCTGTCTTACCAGACCATCAGACATACCAAAGCGTATAGCAAATGTTTTAGTTTCCTCTGGTTTTAATATAGTATCTCCTTCTTCATCTACTGCATATATCACTCCCTGATTATCATATCCTATAGGATATGCCACAATATCTACATTGGGTACAAAATCAGCTGCCAGATTGACATTCTCATCTTTTTTGTTTGTAACATCAAAAACAATGACCAATCCATCATTATCGCTTCTCATCTTTTCCGGCATATTCTTCTTATCAACAATATCATTCATATTGCCAAAATAAAGATTAGCTACGCATATTTCTAATCCATTATGCTCTACAACATCCCCTGCTTCATAGTACTCCTCAACTGGAGCAGGCAGTCTTGTGTTGGCATTTCTGTAAGCTAATATAAACACTATAACCAAAACAAGTGCCACACATAATAATATGCCATACTTTACTTTTTTATTTTTAAAATGTATCATTCTTCAACCCCCGCCATATATACAAAACAACATCAAGTACAACTATCATCACCATAAACAAAACATAACTTTCCCAATAATTAGGAGCCATCTGGCTCATACTAAACAACCTGTATGGAGCAATCGCTCTTACTTTCACATACGGAAACCAGCTTGAAGCTGCATTCATAAATTCACATAGCACTACAGGAAAAAGTAATACTATAAATGTATTATTCACCCATAAAGATACCATAAGTGAAACTGTAGCCAGTAATCCACCACATATAAACTGCAATATAAAGTACAACAGATAATATACATAAGGATGTGTAAAAAATATACTGCTCCACATAGAATTAGCCGAATAACAAAATGTACCATTATTCCATATTATAGAAGGAAGCATCATAGCTGTTGCTAAAAGATTAACAAGCAATGGAAGAACTGCCACTATTCCACCTGTCGTAAATACGGCTGTAAACTTGGCTATAAGATAATTAATCTTTTTCGTTCTGCAATAATAATTTTTTATAATTCCTGTACGCCTGTCCGTATAATATGTAGCTGCATATGGCAGAACTACCATTATAGGAAGTAATCTTATATACAACGTATAATAAACGTTAAAACTTCCACCTATCCACGTATAAATAACGGTATATGGAAGAGTTAGTCCCCCATATTCAAAAAACTCCAGCGGATTAAGTGCATTATGCAACCCCACTTTGACAAACTGCACTGTAACTATTATCATTCCCATAATAAGCGCAATCTTAAAAGCTGCTCCTTTTAGTGCCCGCTCCATTTCAATCTTTAGCATCTGCTTCATTCTATCAACCTCCCAGCCATATACATTATTACATACAGAATATCAACTACTTACTTAAGCTTGTCTGAATATGTAAAATCAAGCTTTAGTAATTTATCTTCATTCCATATTTCTGGACTACCTGTTTTAGCATCACTTCCGTGATTAGTTCCTATGTATATATCATTATCAAGCATTAATCCATCTGTTTCTACATCCTCATACACATATTTATATCCTGTTACATTCTTCCCTCTATATCTTGTAACTTTATACTTCTCCACAAAACATAATAAAATAATTTCTCTGCTTTCTTTTGCTTTTATTGTTGCCCTGCAAAATTCATGTTCTCCCCATCCATCAGGTTTTATAAAGAACCCCTTAAAATTATTATCATGTATAGTATTATATTGCAGGTTATTATTATCATATTTTATATCATAAAAATTAAAATCACTTGTTAAAAACTGACTATCTTCATTCCCTGTATTAGTTATATTAAGTCTGAATATAATCATTTGCCAATCTATCCCTTTGGGACTACTACATATATTAGCAGCTTCATCTATATACTCATTTTTCTTCATTTTATTTAAGAATATTATTAACTGTTCTATGCTTTCACTATCCTCATATAAATATACATCCGTAAAATCATTTGTAACATATGCTTCCTCTATTTTACATTCAAGTTTATTCTTATTACTAGTTTCATTTATTGTATCATCCATATTTACCATCGGCGGTATATCTACCCCTTCAGGTATAGTATAATACTTATTATCATCATGCCATTTAGACTCCTTATTATCAACAACTACTGTTGTTTTCTTTTCATCCTCTATATCTGCCATTGAATATACATCATCTATATTAGTTAATCTGCAGCCAGCAAGTGAAATTAAGATTGTAACACTTATCATAATAATTATGCTTTTTTTCTTCATAAACTCATTCTTCCCCCTATCCTTTTCTCTTTATAATTCAATCGGTTGGGAATTATTATCCCCAACCGATTAAGAAGCATATTTTACTTCTTTTACTCTTTCAAGCTTCTGATTTAATCATCAGTAACCCATTGTTAATAAGTAACTTTATAGAACCGGTTCCGTTGTATTTATTCTACCACACGAAACTATCTATTTTTTCAATTTGTAATAATTGGTAGGTTTTATTGTAATATTTGGTCAATAAATGTTATTTTTCAGTATATTTAATCCAATTTTATATACTTTATTTCATATTTTTACATGTATAATATATGTAATTAACATAAAAATACCAGCCCTTTCAACATCAGATACTTCCCCTGACATCCCTAGGCTGGTATATAAAATATATCCCTATACTTACATTCTCATATTCCTTACTCCGACCGACACACTTGTTACATACTCATATTCTGTTTTTTTGACATCATACATTCCATCATATTTCTTTATTATCTTCCTGACACTGCCTATACCTCTGCCGTGATTTTTATAATAATCTATGTTTCTGACTTCCGGCGTGTTTATATAATTATTCTTTATAATAAATACTATATTATCTACGTGGCATATAAGCTTAATATCTATATATGCATCCATATTATTCTCAAGTACACGGCTTACAGCATGTTTGCTGTTATCTATAAGGTTGCCTATAATCACGCCAAGGTCACTATAATCGACATCCAGCTCCTCTGGCACTTTCACGTCATAGGTTATATTTACACCTTCTGGCACTTCTGATAACTTATACGACAATATACTGTTGACCCTTAAGTTCGTACAGTACTTTGGCTGCCCGGCTGTGTTAATATTATCAAGTATATTATCAAGTTCTTTTTCGGCTTCATCATAATCCCTTAACTGTATGGCATAACTGAGCGTATTCAGTCTGTTCTTAAGGTCGTGTCTTATGTCCTTAAGCTCCTCCTGTGCCTCTTTGATATTACCATACAGCCTGTTATTCGTGTCTATCTGTATCTTAAGAATATCTTCCTCATAGCTATGGCGTGCGCTTGTGTCTATCTCTATCATACTTATGCATACAATATCCTTGGCTATGCATATCACAATCATAAGTATTACATATACTACATACCTGTCATTTATCTGCTGCGGCATTAACTTATACACCATCATAAGAATTATATTCTGTACGACAACCGTCATTATAACAGCTATATCCGTAATCCTGCTTACGCTTACTTTTCTATAATTGTTATATCTGATAAATGCAAACAACATTATTATACTTACAAATATAATAAATGGAATTATATAAATCGATGCTGTTTCCTCAGTATACACTATACTGTTACGTTTTATGCTCCATACAGCTTTTATGACAACTGATATATTAATAAGCATATTTACATATATAAGTACTGCCGATATATTTTTATACAGCAGGGGAATGTCCGATATATTCAATATAATAAGAATAACCGCAAGTACAGCACACACTATATAATCATCATATAATATAAGTCTGTACAGGCTCACACTTATCGCTGCCATTATTATTATGCTTTTTAACAGCTGCTTTGTATCAATGGCTATCAGCCATCTTATGTTGTGATGTATTCCTTCCTGTATACTGTTATCTGTATCATATTCGCCTGTATATTTCAGGGACTTGATAAAGCTTCTATATATTATGTATTCAGTTATTCCAAGAAGTATAAACCAATATTCCCACACCATCAGTACTCTCCACGCTTATATTGCAGACACATATTTATTAAAGCCATCAACGAATTCCCTGCTGTAACGTCTTGCTATCGAAACCGGAACTTCCTCGCTTTCACGCCCTGTCTTATACCATACCATATCTGACTTTATTCTTGATATATGCTTATAGTTTATAAGCATTGAACTGCCTGCCATTCCAAACATATCAGAAGGGAATTCTTCTTTGATATCCTTTATCTTTCCATATGTCCTGTATTCTTTACCAGATGTTACGATATTGATATACCGCATATCTGAATATATGCACACTATATCATTATAGTCTATCCTGTATACAGACTTTCCTATATGAAATATGAACTTGCTGCCATCACCTATATACAACTCGTTAATCTCGCTGAGTATCATACTAAGACGTTCTTCACCTGCCGGCTTTACTATGTAGTTAAATGCATGTACATCAAATGCTTTCTGCATATAATCCGTATGGCTTGTTATAAATACTATAACAGCCTCCTTATATCCCGCCTTTATCCACTTTGCAAGACTTATTCCATTATCATCGCCAAGCTCTATATCAAGAAAATACACATCATATGATATATTCTTATCATTAAGTTCTTCTTTCATATCCTCTGCACAGTTATATACATCTGTTTCTGCTTTTATTCCAAGCTTATCCGCTGTCTTATCAAGAAGCCTGACAAACATATCTGCCTGTACACTATCATCTTCGCACAATGCTATCCTCATACAATTCTACTCCTCATCAATGCAGCTTATGCCAGCACTTTAATCAGTACTGACAGACAGACCCGCACCTAACTAACGAGCAAGCCAGCCTCCATCAACTGCAAGTGTGAAACCATTAACATAGTCTGATGCCTTAGAAGCAAGGTATACTACAGCACCTTCCATATCCTCTGGTGTTCCCCATCTTCCAGCAGGTATCCTGTCAAGAATAGCTTCACTTCTGTCTGCATCATCCCTTAACTGGGCTGTATTGTTAGTTGCCATATATCCCGGTGCAATTCCATTTACATTGATGTTATACTTTGCCCATTCATTAGCCATGGCTCTTGTAAGACCTATAACAGCACTCTTACTTGCTGTATATGAAGGTACTCTTATTCCGCCCTGATATGAAAGCATAGAGCATACATTGATAATCTTGCCGCCTTCGCCCTGCTTTATAAGCTGCTTTGCAAATGCCTGACTTAAGAAAAATACCATCTTTTCATTTACCTGTATGACTGAATCCCAATTTTCCTCTGTGAAATCTATAGCATCCTGTCTTTTGATAAGACCTGCATTATTAACAAGTATATCAACTCTTCCGTATACATCCATAGCAGCTGTCATAATCTTAGATATAGAATTCATGTCTGAAAGATCAGCTAATACTTCGGTAAATATACCACCATCTGCCTCTATTTTAGCCTTAGTTTCTTCACATGAACGTCTTGCAACTCCAAGCACCTTAGCTCCTGCCTGTGCAAGCGCAATACTCATTCCCTGTCCAAGTCCTGTATTGGCACCCGTAACAACTGCCACCTTATTATCTAACTTAAATAAATCTAATATCATATACTCTCTCTTTCCTTATATTTCCTGTTATCTGCTGCATTAATTCTGAAATAAATCTTCAATAAATAACAACTAAACAATGCTCATTGCAGTTAGTTAAATCCTATAAGCTTATTCATAACCTTATATCCTGTCTTGGATATTCCTCTTCCTATACGTCCGGGAATATTAACTGTACTTCCTAAAAGACTATATCTTAGTTCCTTATAGAGCTGCTTATCTGTGTCTTTAACATACCTCCAGAGTTCCTTCTTTTTGTTAAGATTCTCCTCTGTTCCGGATATTATTAAGAATATTGATGAAACCTCCATCATAATTCTTAAATATGTTCTCATATATTTTCTACATTTCTCATTCTCTGGTTTCTCAGAAAGATATGAATCTATAAGCCTTCTTGTAACTCTTAACTGCTGGTCTATTCTTGATATCATAACCTTTTCGTTAACTGACTGGTCATCACGTCCTATGAAATATCTGTAGAAATTAGTATTAATGTAATACATTTTCTTAACATAAGGTAGTGGTTCAAACACAAACACATTATCCACGTAAAATGTATGCTTTGGAAGTTCTAATCCACAATCTTTAATAAGCTGTGTCCTATATATAACTGAATGCATAAGTATGTACTGGTCAACTTTAAAATGCCCCATATCATCCCATCCAAACATCTTATCAACTGGAAGTGCGTTCTCATAATGAATAACTTTTTTTCTTTTAGCGCCTACTTTTTCATATACATAGTTAGCTATAACCATATCAGGAAGGTCATCTTTTTCTACGAATTCCTTAAGCTTTGTAAGTATTTTTCTATAACTTTTTATATCTACCCAGTCATCACTATCAACTACCTTAAAGAACACTCCTGTAGCATTGGCAAGTCCTGTGTTAACCGCCTGTCCATGTCCACCATTCTCCTGGTGAACAGCTTTAACGATGCCTGGATACTGTTCTTCATACTTTTTAGCTATTTCTAAAGTGTTATCCTTCGTAGAACCATCATCCACTATGATAACCTCAATATCATCCCCTCCTGCAAGGCATGATTTAATACATTTTTCCATATATTCTGCTGAGTTATAACATGGAATTGCAAATGATAATAACTTCATATGTATAATCTCCTATTTAATTTTCTTCAAAAAATCGTTTTGCTTCTTCCTGTGATACCCCTACGAATTGCTCCGCTGCTTCGCTGCTCCCGCAATTCTGCAAACATTCGGATTCCGCTGATTTATTTCATAAATCGCTTCTTCCTCATGTTTGTGCGGGTCGAAAATGTTACCGCTTTTTCGTGCAAGCACGAACAGCGGTCACACTTTCGACCCTGGGGTATCACATGCGATCTGGGCACTTGATGCCAAGAAGGTCTGTGCATGTTTCAAGAATATTTTTTGTAAGTGTAATAAGTGCTATATAACCCTTTTTCTGTTCTTCGTTCTCTTCTGCAAGTATCTTCGTATTATGATAGAAGCCATTGAATTCATTAGACACTTCATATATGTACTGACATATTCTATGTGGTGCATTATCTTTGTATGCACTTTCTATCACATCTGAAAACTTAATAAGTGACAATGCAAGCGTTTTTTCTGAAGCTTCTTTTGCAGGTAATATATTAATATTTTCAGAACTTCCACCATTTTCCTTGTATTTTGCAAGTATAGACTTTATTCTTACGATTGTATACAGAATATAAGGACCTGTATTTCCCTCAAAAGAAGCAAATCTGTCTATATCAAAAACATAATCCTTTGATGCCTGGTTAGAAAGATCTCCATACTTAAGTGCAGCAAGACCTACTATCTTTGATGTTTCTTCTGCTTCTTCATCAGATACTGATCGATTCTCCTTTATCTTGTTAAGTACTGCATTATCAATATCAGCAATAAGATGCTCTAATCTCATAACACCGCCTGAACGTGTCTTAAATGGCTTGCCATCCTTTCCATTCATAGTTCCAAATCCGACAAATGTCATATTAACATCAGGTCTTACGATGCCTGCTTTCTTTGCGGTTCTGAATACCTGTGTAAAATGAAGCTCCTGTCTTTTATCTGCAAGATATATATATGTGTCCGGCTTATAAAGTTTTTCTCTTTCTACTATAGTTGCAAGGTCCGATGTAGCATAAAGTGCCGCACCATCTGACTTTCTTACGATACATGGAGGCAGTTCTTTAGTATCTGTATCTTCTGCTATATCTACAACAGTAGCCCCCTGGCTTTCATATGCTATACCATCATCAACCATCTTATCTACCATTTCATCTATATATGGCTGTGCATCACTTTCGCCTTTCCAAAGATCAAAGGATACATTAAGATTATCATAATTCTTCTTCAGATCTTTCTTTGAAACCGTCATAATATGATTCCAGATAGCTCTGCATGCCTTATCACCATTTTGAAGCTTAAGTGTTGCCTCGTGCGCCCTTTTAGCAAAAGCTTCATCCTCCTTGGACTTAGCACTTGCTGCTGGATATATCTCCTCCAGCTCTGCTATTGTAAATGGTGCTTCTTTAGGATATTCACCTGTAAATGAAGCATCAAAATATGGTAGTTCCGGCTTTCTATCTCTTAATTCTTCTATAATAAGTCCCATCTGAAGTCCCCAGTCACCAAGATGCACATCACCTATTGTCCTGTTGCCAACAAATCTGTTAATTCTTTTAACGCTTTCACCGATGACAGCTGATCTTAAATGACCTACATGAAGTGGCTTAGCCGCATTAGCACCACCAAAATCTACAATAACAGTCTTAACCTGTTCATTGTTCTCATAACCATACTTATCAGAAGCTGCCATATCATTCATATAACCAGCAAGATATTCAGGACTAATCTTTATATTGATAAAGCCTGGTTTAACACTTTCAACAGATGAGAAAAGTCTGTTATCTGCAAGCTTGGAAACAACTTCATCTGATATCATAAAAGGTGCCTTTTTATATGTCTTTGCTGCTGCCATAGCACCATTACACTGATACTCACATAAGTCTGGCCTGTTAGATACTGTTATCCTTGCATAATCTTTAGAATATCCACATTCCTCAAACGCTTTCTGGAATTGTTCTGTCATAAGTTCTATTATAGTCTTCATATAATCTCCACTCCTGATTTTATTTGCTTTTCAGTTGTTATATCACCTGATGCATATATAATAAATATAAAAAAGAAGCTGTTGCACTAAGTTGATTATATATTGATATATAAACTACTTACGTTGCGACAGCTTCCATATAAAACACTACTACATCACTGCTCAGTTTTAGGTTTTCAACTATTCTGAACAATAATATATAAAGCTGTATTTAGTTTAGTATAAGACACTTTCAAGAAAAAGTCCATAGCTCTCAGCTGGAAGTGACATAACAACATCCCTTCCATCAAGTGCAGCTTCTATATCTGAGGTCTTCTTTAATCCGTTACCAACATCAAGAAGCATTCCTATCATATATCTTGCCATATTATGAAGAAAATCATCAGCTGTTATTGTAATATTACATTTATCACCTTCTACATCTATATCTATTGACTTGACATTTTTTACTGTTGACTTACTCTTTTTAGCAGTTGTAAATGCTTTAAAGTCATGACTTCCGATAAAATACTGTGCCGCTGTTCTCATGGCTGATATATCTGGCACATCGAATGTATGATATGCATATTTTCTTGTAAACACATCTGCTACATTAGCCATATCAAGCTTGTATACATACGTTTTGCTCTTTGCATTCAACTGGCTATGAAATCTTTCATCAACTTCTTCAACATGATTGATTGCAATATCTCTTGGAAGGTATCTGTTAAGATAATTCTTAATCTCAATAGCCTGATACCTGTCATTTAACTTAAAGTTAGCTGTTTGCGCAAGTGCATGAACACCCTTTTCTGTCCTGCAGCCAACATATATATCTATATCCTCACCAGTCATTTTTTTAATTATTTCTTTAATCTTAACTTCTATCGTATTGGATGATGAATCTTTACCCAGACGCTGCCATCCATCATATCTGCCACCATCATATTGAATCTGTAACTTATAATTATACATTATTCTTCCATAACCTTTTCAACTGTATTAACGATAACATCCATCTCAAAAGGCTTCTGTATAAAATCAGCTGCACCCATCTTAAGCGCCTCTATCATATTAGCCTTTTGTCCCGCCGCTGTAACCATGATAACCTTAGCATCCGGATCGTCATCTATTATTTCTTTAACTGCAGCAATTCCACCAAGCTTTGGCATTGTAATATCCATTGTTGTAATATCAGGTCTGTATATTTTAAATTTTTCAACACCCTCTGCACCATCTACTGCTTCTGCAACTATCTCATGTCCTGCCTGTTCAAGCATATTTCTTAAGAATTTCCTTGATGTCTTAGAATCATCTACTATCAATATTCTAGCCATAATCGTCCTCCGTTCCCACTTTATAATCTGGTATATGCTTACACCTTAAACTTCCAGCTTAATCTTATCATCTGCCACCATAATCAGATTAAATCTATGTCCCTTCATTGAAAATGTAACTACATACATTCCATTATCTGCCTTAATCTGTGTATCCTTATAAAATACTGGTGGATGCAATGCAACTTCTATGTCTTCATAGCTGAGCTTTGTTGCATACGCACCATTAATCACGTTAATAAGCTCACATATTGAATCATAAGCATCTGAATCAAACTCACTCAGCTCTTCCTGTGAAAATACTGATGCAACACATAAAAGGTCGTCATCATCTCCCGCTATGCCAAGAAATACATCTATATCTCCGTCCATAAGCTGGCAGCCTACAAACTTTCCCTCGTACTCCTTTTGATATATAATTCTTTCCAGTTCCATATCATTACCTATAAACTGAGTAAATATCTTAAGTACACTCTGCATCTGCTTGTTGTAGTATTCTGTGTTCATATCAAGAAATGTTGTAACCATATCATCTATATTACCTTCCTTGATAACCTTCAGTTCACTATCAGTAAAAACAGTTCCAGCGTGATTTTTGGCAATATATTTGTTAATCATCTTGTCCCGCATATCATCGCTCTCCTCATACCTGATTATCTGTCAATTATAATTTTTCGATTCATTTAACTTTTAAATTCATTATACATCATTAAGATACAAGTTAGCAATCACTTATTTTATTTAATTGATTGAAAATTGACATATTACTTGCTGCTGACTGATATTTTAGAAAATACTTCGCGTTCTTAACTACTGCACATAATAAAACCGGCACAGCTAATCACACTTTTGCCATGCCGGAAACTTATTTTTACACTTTAAATATGATGAAAGGTTACTTTTAACCCCGATATCAATTATATTATTTAAGCATTCTCAACAGAATAGTTAGGAGCTTCTTTAGTAATATGAATGTCATGTGGATGACTTTCTCTTAAAGCTGCAGATGACATCTTTATAAACTTAGCTGTCTCCTGAAGTACTGGAATAGTCTGTGCTCCACAGTAACCCATACCTGAACGGAGTCCTCCCATAAGCTGGAATATAGTATCTTCAACAAGTCCTTTATATGCAACTCGTCCTTCAACACCTTCTGGAACAAGCTTCTTTGCATCTGTCTGGAAGTATCTGTCTTTACTACCATTCTCCATAGCTGCAATAGAACCCATGCCTCTATAAACCTTATACTTTCTGCCCTGGAATAACTCAAATGAACCAGGAGCTTCGTCACAGCCTGCTAAAAGACTTCCAAGCATACATACATTACCGCCTGCTGCTATCGCCTTAACTATATCTCCTGAGAACTTTATACCACCATCAGCGATAACTGGAATACCATACTTTTTAGCCTCAGCATATGCATCCATAACTGCTGTTACCTGAGGTACACCAATACCGGCAACAACTCTTGTTGTACATATAGAACCAGGTCCGATACCAACCTTAACAGCATCTACGCCTGCTTCACATAAAGCTTTGGCAGCAGCTCCTGTAGCTATATTACCCGCAATAACCTGAAGTTCTGGATATGCAGCCTTGATTTCCTTTAAAGTTGTAATAATATTCTTTGAATGACCATGAGCTGAATCTATAACAATACAGTCAACACTTGCATTAACAAGTGCTTCTACTCTGTCCATAACATTAGAAGTTATACCAACAGCAGCACCTGCAAGAAGTCTTCCCTGCGAATCATGTGCAGATGCAGGATACTTGATAGACTTCTCAATATCCTTGATTGTGATAAGACCTGTCAGCTTGAAATCCTTATCAACAATAGGAAGCTTTTCCTTTCTTGCCTTACCAAGAATCTTCTTAGCTTCTTCAAGTGTGATGCCTTCCTCTGCTGTTACAAGATTCTCACTTGTCATACATTCCTTGATAGGTCTTGAGAAATCCTCTTCGAACTTAAGATCTCTGTTAGTGATTATACCAACAAGCTTCTTGTTATCATCTACAATAGGTACGCCTGATATTCTGAACTTTCCCATAAGCTCGTTAGCTTCTTTTAATGTATTATCTGGATGTAAGTAAAATGGATCTGTGATAACTCCATTCTCTGATCTCTTTACCTTATCTACCTCTTCTGCCTGCTGCTCAATAGACATATTCTTGTGGATAATACCTATACCACCCTGTCTTGCCATAGCGATTGCCATTCTATGTTCAGTAACTGTGTCCATACCTGCACTCATCAAAGGAATATTAAGCTTAATATTCTTTGTAAGATTAGTTGTTAAATCGATCATATTAGGTGTTACTTCTGAATACTGTGGAACTAATAACACATCGTCAAATGTAATGCCCTCACCAATAATTGTACCCATTTTCCTTTGTCCTCGCTTTCCTGTGAATAAAATAATTAAGTTATATGCGCATAATAACGCAATTCTTGGTACAAAAAAATCCGAATACTTAATTCGGACATTTCTGTGTGGAAAAATCTGATAAACGTTCTATCATATTCCTTTTGTTTATAATATTAAAATTGTATCAGAGCATTTTTTAAAAGTCAATAACTTTAAACACATCTTTTTCAACAACATTTTGTATGCTGTGAAGAACACGTTCATCAGGATATATAAATACCCTGACTAATTCGTTATGTTCATTATACGCATATATGACAACTGAATCATGATTGCTTGCACCAACTGAATAATCATAAGTCTTAACGTCCATATGATTCATACGGAGTGCATCCTGCGAATCAGCTCTTGCCACAAGCTTTGCTCTTGAAAGTGTATACACACCACATCTTTTTCTTGCCGATTTTGCCATAATCCTGTCAATCGTAAGCGTATCATCCACCATCGAATACTCAAGCTCTGCATTATAATACTGAAATACTAAAAATGTCATCACCGCAAATAATGCAAGCACAATTATTCCAAATGTTCTTGTCTGTGGTATGGTTGTAGCCGCCACAATACAGCCTATTATAAGCAATGCCTTATAAATAACTGCTGTCTTAGGTGGTTTTACCTTCACTATCTGTTCTACTGCTATATCAAACATAAAGCTTCTCCTATCTTGTAATAATTCCAATTAATCAAAGTAATTAATTTTCTTCTTAGTGCCTGCAGCCGCCTTAATCTTTACATCTGGTATCTCATAGTCTTCTATATCAATTATATCCTTGCTTTCGTCACACATTATAAATAATCTGGCAATCATTTTAAGCTTTTCTTTCATTCCGAAGCTTCCACCAACACTATAAGCTGTGCCATTCACTTCATATCTGTTCATTGATGAGAAATATACCGGTCTGTCTTCTTTGGCAACATCTGTATAATCTTTAACATCAATACATAATAAAGCATCTGCTGCTTCCTCTAACTTGTCTGGGTGCTTAGCTATAACAGAACTGCATATTGTTCCAAGCATATCTGTCTGGTTCTGCTCGTATTTATTGCCATATACGCTGAATTTCACAAGTGATCCACTTCCTTTGCCGCTAACAGAAGAACCTCCTCTTACCTTTACCGCTGGAAGTTCAACCTGTTCTGAACTGAATATCTCTGGGCTTTCACCACATATATTAAGCAGAAGTGCCATTTTCTTTAACTTGTCTACTACTGAATATGATGTTCCAACACATATATGGCTTCCATTAGCGAATTCAAAAAATTCACAGCTTCTGAAATATGTAGGCATATCTGCCTTACGATTCTTAGGAAGACTATAATCAACATCAGACACACAGGTCATCCCATTATATGAAGGAAGTTCGTCCACAATATCCTGATGTTTATTAAGAACGTGTGCAAAAAATGTAAGCATCATATCTGACTGATTAAGCTCATACTCCTTGCCATAAAGCGTAAATCTGATATCACCTGTACTTGTAGCCTGTCTTGTTCTGGTGTTATCAGTTATACTGGTATTATCTGTTATACTAGTATTATCAGTTATATTGGTGTTATCAGTTATACTGGTATTATCTGTTATATTGGTGTTATCTGTTATACTGGTATTATCTGTTATATTGGTGTTATCTACTGCTGTTACAGAATCATCTGCAGCAACACTATCATTGTTGTACTTTTCTTTAAGTTCCTCCAATACATCAATATTAATTTTGTCATTCTTGTCATTAGTAAAATTGTTATACATTAACTGTGCGCAATCACCAGCTGTTCCATATTTCTGAATACTATAGCTTGACTCTTTAAAAATATAACTAAGCATACTTATCGCAACTCTATGTGCTGTATTCAAACCATCTATAGTTGACCTGACATCTTTCTTTAACTTGCTCTTTACTGCAATATTATCTTCCATGACATCTTTAAGGACATTTACTTCCTCTGGAACCATCTTTATTGCCATACTCTGACTTTCTTTTGCAACTGTATTATCATACACTGCATCTTCCATTTTTTGTATTGTAGACATATTATCATCCAAGGCAATATAAAAATTCTCAAGATACTTGCCTTTTTCCATCTTTAAATCCTCTGAACGTGTTACAAGCTGTTCTATAAGGCAGGCATAACTACGGAAATAGTTAAGACTAAGAAATGAAATCATAGCAACACAATCAACATCATATAAACGCTCCTTAATATTCTGTAACCAGTTCTTAGAAATATTCTCCTGAAGCTCTATATCTATATATACATTAATTCCGCGTTTTCTAAGTTCATATACAAATTCGTAAACCTTCTCTTTATCCTTACTTGCATAACTTACAAATACATAAGGTTCACCCTTTATCCATCCATCTTCAAGTTTCTTTTTAAGCTCATCAATATCCGCCATTACCATTCCTCCTGCGTGACAACTAAAATCCAATATGGAAGTATTATAACATACCCCTTAACTTTTTTAAATAGAAACAACTATCCCTGGTATTTTTCACTAGTGTTTTATCTTGTAATATTTCTTACCCAGATATACTTCTTATAATGTATATATACTGCCGGGAGCTTTACCAGCTCATCCAGGCTTATTATGATATATACAAGCCAGACTGGTGCATTGAATACAAATGCTGCTATAAAGCCAAGCGGAACCGCAAAGCACCACATTGCACCAATATTCCCCTTCATATCAAACTTTGCATCACCTCCGGCACAGAATATCCCATCCAGAACAGTTGTATTCACCGACTGCCCCATCAGATTAATGCCAAGGACTATCAGCATAAAGCCAAGATACCCCTTCGCTGTATCTGACATAGGGGCTGCACGCGATACAACCGGAGCTACAACGATAAGAAGCAGACCTGTTATTATCCCAATGGCTATTGACAGTCTTGTAATTCTTCCACCATATTCCCTGGCTTTATCAAGCTTACCTGCTCCTAGAAGATTACCTATAATAATTCCTGCCCCGGCACTAACACCCCTTATAACGCACTGCACCATGCTCTTTACTATACTGGCTATGGAATTCGCTGCAACAGCATCACTTCCCATATGTCCAAGTATAACTGAGTATAATACAAATGCAATGCCCCACACTAAGGAGGCACATAGCACAGGTGTTGTGTAATACCAGAAATCTCTTGTCAGTGCTTTATCTATATGAATAATTCCTTTCCATTCCAAAGCGGCAATCCTGTCTTTGTTAACTACAATATATGCCCATACAAGCTCTATCACTCTCGATATTACAGTTGCATAAGCCGCTCCACGTATGCCAAGACGTGGCATACCAAACAAGCCAAATATAAGGACAGCATTGCAGACTATATTAACAGCAACTGCTGATGAGCTGATAACAGAGCTTTGAGCCGCCCTTCCTGTATTCTTAAGAAGAATCAGATATACCTGCGATACTGCACACAGCACATAAGATAAGGCTACAGCCCTGATATATAGTGTACCGCTTGCAATAAGCTCCGGTTCGTTAGTGAATATCCTTATAAGTCCCTCAGGTATGAGAAGCGCAAGAATAGTGAATATGCCGCCTGACAGCAGATTAGCATATAAAGCCACCGGCATGACCTTTTCAATAGCTTTTATGTCCTTCTTTCCCCAGTACTGTGAAATCATTATTCCTGAGCCTGCTGTTATCCCTGCTATAAACAGATTAAGCACAAACTGTATCTGTCCGGCAAGTGAAGCTGCAGACAACGAGGTCTGGTCTACAAAGCCCAGCATAACCGCATCTGTGGCACTCACAAGTGCCAACATAAACTGCTGTATAGCTATCGGAACCACCAGTTTAACCAGCTTTTCTGACAAATCATCATTCTTTCTTCTACTAAAAAACATAAACCAAGCTCTCCTGACATATATGAATCAGCTCAATCTGCTGCAATTCACTTAATAACCTTGATAGCATAACACATTCCTTTTATATTGCACAACAAAAAGCCCCCTTGTTTATGAATATAAAACATAAGCAAAGGGACTTTTTTAATATGATGTAAATTTTAAATTTATTTTATCAACTTACTGATGTATAGCAAATTATTACTTATTACATCATTCCGCCCATACCGGCAGCTCCTGCTGGCATAGCTGGTGCATCTTCCTTAATAGTTGTAACAACTGCTTCTGTTGTAAGAAGTGTAGATGCAACACTTGTAGCATTCTGTAATGCGCTTCTTGTAACCTTAGCTGGATCAAGGATACCTGCATCAACCATATTAACGTACTTATCGTTAAGTGCATCATAACCTGTTCCGACTTCTGATTCTCTTACCTTGTTGATGATAACTGCACCCTCAAGACCAGCATTGTTAGCAATGTGGAATAATGGAGCTTCAAGAGCCTTAAGGATAATCTCTGCACCTGTCTTTTCATCTCCGCTAAGTGTAGCAGCAAGCTCTGCAACCTTCTTAGATGCGTGGATATAAGCTGAACCACCACCTGAGATAACACCTTCTTCTACTGCTGCTCTTGTTGCATTAAGAGCATCTTCCATACGAAGCTTAGCTTCCTTCATTTCAGTTTCTGTTGCAGCACCAACTCTGATAACAGCTACGCCACCTGCAAGCTTAGCAAGTCTTTCCTGTAACTTTTCCTTATCGAAATCAGATGTTGTTTCTTCAAGCTGCGCACGAATCTGTGCAACTCTTGCTTCGATATCTTCCTTAGCACCTTCGCCATCAACGATAACTGTATTTTCCTTCTGAACCTTAACTGATTTAGCTCTACCAAGCATATCAAGTGTTGTATCCTTAAGCTCAAGACCAAGTTCTTCTGAGATAACCTGACCACCTGTAAGAATAGCGATATCCTTAAGCATTTCCTTACGTCTGTCACCATATCCAGGAGCCTTGACAGCTACTACATTGAATGTACCTCTTAACTTGTTAACGATAAGTGTTGTAAGTGCCTCACCTTCAACATCCTCAGCAATAATAAGAAGCTTAGCACCATTCTGTACAATCTGCTCAAGAACTGGTAAGATTTCCTGAATATTAGATATCTTCTTATCTGTGATAAGGATGTATGGGTTATCAAGGTTAGCTTCCATCTTATCCATATCTGTTGCCATATATGCTGATATATAACCTCTGTCGAACTGCATACCTTCTACAAGGTCAAGTTCTGTCTTCATTGTCTTAGATTCTTCGATTGTTATTACGCCATCATTAGAAACTTTTTCCATAGCATCTGCTACCATCTGGCCTACTTCTTCGTCACCTGCTGAGATAGATGCAACCTTTGCAATCTGATCCTTGCCTGTAACCTTTTCGCTCATCTGTGCTATAGCTTCTACTGCACAATCAGTTGCCTTCTTCATACCTTTTCTTAAGATAATTGGATTAGCACCTGCAGCTAAGTTCTTCATACCTGCATTTACCATAGCCTGTGCAAGAACAGTAGCTGTTGTTGTACCATCACCTGCTACATCGTTAGTCTTAGTAGCAACTTCCTTTACAAGCTGTGCACCCTGATTCTCAAATGCATCTTCAAGCTCGATATCCTTAGCTATTGTAACACCATCATTAGTGATAAGTGGTGCGCCATATGATTTATCAAGAACTACGTTACGTCCCTTTGGTCCGATTGTAACTCTTACTGTATTAGCTAACTTATTAACGCCCTCTTCAAGAGCTTTTCTTGCTTCGATTCCGTACTTAATTTCCTTTGCCATTGTTATTACCTCCAAATAAAATCAATAATATAATCAACAATATAATGAATATTTATAATTAATCCTCAATTACTGCAAGGATATCATTCTGCTTAACTACGATATATTCTTCTTCATCAAGCTTAACTTCTGTTCCTGCATACTTAGAATATATTACCTTATCTCCAGGCTTAACCTGCATTGTAACTTCCTTGCCATCAACAACTCCACCAGGTCCTACTGCAACTACTTCCGCCTGTGATGGCTTTTCCTTTGCCTGTCCTGGTAATACAATGCCTGACTTTGTAGTTTCTTCTGCAACTAATGCTTTAATTACAACTCTGTCTCCTAATGGTACTAACTTCATAATATAATCCACCTTTCCGCTGTCTGACATGTATGTGGCAGCTATCTTTATCATTACTTTAATTTTGTCTGTTAGCACTCATTTCTTTCGAGTGCTAATCCCGATAACGATAAGATATCACCCAGCCAATAATTTGTCAACAACTAATTCAAATATATTAATGTTTTTACATTTTGATTATACTTTTTTTATTTTTTATGTTTTTTTGACTCTGCAACTCCCATTTTTATAGTTTTCCCATAATAGAAAAGATACTGCTGTGCGTATCCTCCAAGTTCTCCAAACCTGTTTTTTGCAAAATCTGCTATAACCTCCTTAGATGTATCCTTCTTATCAAAATAAAGATATTCCATTATCCTTTTTATCCATACATCTATAGGAAAACTATCTCTTTTTCCAAGTGCAAAAAGACTTACGCAGCTTGCAACTTTATTGCCTACGCCCTTTATTTTGCACATTTTTTCTATTCCTGCTGCCGAATCTGACTTTATAAGTTCATTATAATTAACACTTCCATCATAAACATGGCTGACTGCATCATATATATATGGAGCACGAAAGCCTGTTTTTAACTCCTTCAGGTCTTCAATAGTTGCTTCTCTTAGCTGATTAACATCTGGAAATGTATACATTGGGATTCCTTTTACATCTCCTTTATAAGTACCATACTTTTCTGATATATCAGCTACTATCTTTTTAATATGTGGTATCTGCTTATTCTGTGAGATTATAAATGATATAAGTGTTTCAAAAAATTCCTGGTTAAGTATTCTTACTCCTGACATTGCACATATTGCTTCTTTTAGCTTATCATCCTTTGCAAGCAGTTCTTCTTTTATTTTCCCATAATCCCTGTCTATATCAAAATATTTTCTCCATAATGTATCATATATCTTCTCATCTGTATCGTAAAACACCAGATTACTATCATCCTGTCTTATATGTAAAAGCTGTCCATATGCTGTCAACACATATTCATTCTCATCAAGCATGTTAAAATGAAAGCATTGCCCACATTCCAGCGTTTCTTTAAGATTAAAATCTGACGGTGTATTTATCACATAATCGTTCATATTATTCCTCTTTTCTTGACTATCCTTAACTGGATATATATCAATTTTCCAATATTTTTTTAATATTTTCTCAATATTTCTCCCATATTCTATTATAAATACTTTTATTTTTGCATATTACGTATTAAAATTGATACGTATATGTTCTTTTATATACATTTATAATATGGTGTTGCCCACATGATATGAGATATGAGCATAAAAGTTTGATGATAATCCCACGATATACGGATATTGGCAGGTATTATGTGCCAGTGGTACATATTTAACACGGGCAGAAGCGGCACGTAGACGTGGACATCATGATTTTTATCATAACAGATTATAACCAAACAACACACAATATTCAATTTATAACATAATTATTTATAGAAAGATTAATGACAATGCATTTTAAAAAAAGCAATTTTAGAAATATAAATTTTAAAAAAAAGACTTTTGCTATTATTTCAATTATTATAAGTCTTTTATTTACTGGATGTAATATCCCCTTTTTATCAGAATGGCAAGATGGGTCATGTACCTCCATATCCAATACTGCATATGATAAATCCGCCTCATCAACTAATGAAATAATTGATTATATCAATCAATGCTTAATAAATAATCAGACCGTATGCGAATTATTCATTGAAGACGAATCTCTTATAGATGCTAATTCATGGCTTGCTGCCATAGATGGCATAGAACAGTTGAAATGTGAATATAAACGTGTTAAAAACGGTTTTAATGTACGCATTACATATGAATGCTGGGATAGTTTTTCTATAATCAATGCATATAAAACCGGATCAACAGATGGACTAAATGAACGCCAGCTTACATTATATACTAAATACATACAGATATTAAACGAGATTACATCTCCTGCTAATTCGGATATAGAAAACGAACTTGCAGTACATGATTATCTTGTCGAACACATTTCTTATGTTGATACTGGTGATTCCTCTTACAATGCATACAGTGCACTTATTAACGGAATCGCTGTATGCAGCGGCTATACCGAATGTTTTAAAACATTTATGGATATGCTTGGAATAGAAAATGGAACAGTGTCCGGTGAAGCTGGTGACGAGCAGCATATATGGAATACTGTTAAACTGGATGACCAATGGTATCATGTAGACGTAACATGGGATGATCCAATAGGTTCTTCTTTTGAATACACCGATCATTCTTACTTTAATATTACAGCCAAAGACATGTCCATTGATCATACATGGAACCATGACAAATACAGTGAATATGAGAATTGTGGAACAAAATATTCTTATATAAGATATGCTGGAGTAACCATGATAAGCAACACTTCACAGTTAAACCGTCTTATCCGTAATGCGGTTAAAAACAAACAGACTCATCTTGAATTCGCCTGCACATTCACAACTGATTTAAAAACAGCTGTGTCAAAAACCGGTGAAGCTTTATCATATACTTATAAAAATGTACCTAGAAATAATTACTCTTTATATACCGTAACATTCACTTACTAATATATGTCTGCAATATGCCTCTATGTTTCTAATATGTATTTTTTCAGGACATTTTTTCTTTCCTTATATTCTGGGCAGTACTTTTTCACCTCTGCCCAGAATTCCTTTGAATGGTTCATATATTTTCTGTGTGCAAGCTCATGCACCACAACATAATCCATAAGCTCCTGTGGCATATAATACAGCTGGTAATTAAAGTTCAGATTACCCTTTGAACTGCAGCTGCCCCACCTTGTTTTCTGGTTTTTAATAGTTATATTTTTAACCGTCACTCCCATAATACGGCTGTAATATATAACACGTTTTTCAAATGCTTCTTTAATGCACTTAATTTCATCTTTAGTAAGTTCATCTTTTTTCTTTGCATTGGTTGATATTCCTGCTCTGGCTTTACTTCCAAGATAACGTCGCTTTTCTTCAATCCACAGCTTATGTTTATCCACGAATTCTTCAAGCTGTTTTTCACTTAATGTATACGGAGCTCTTAATATGACTCTTCCATCCATGTGGACTTCAATACCTATTGAACGTCTTTTTGACTTTATCACTGATATATAATCTTTATTCCATATGTTATCATATTCACCACTGCACATTTTATTTCACTCTTTTCTGCTTACTGGAGTTTCATATCTCCATCTTTAACCCAGCCTGCTTTCTTTAACAGCCAATTTATAAATGGACATATAACTGCAGGCAAAATAAAAGATACAAGTATTAATCCTGCCCAGTCCATCATGGTTATTGCGCTCTTAGTTCCTGCTGCAACATCATTTACCCAGCCTGAATATACACCTATCTGTCCTACAAAGCCACATGTCCCCATACCTGATGATACTGCTGTTCCATTCATCTGCAGTTTAAAAAGACATGTTGCAACAGGTCCTGTTATTGCTGATGTTACTATCGGTGCAATCCATATCCTTGGATTCTTTATTATGTTTCCCATCTGAAGCATTGATGTACCTATTCCCTGTGAAACAAGTCCACCCCATCCGTTTTCCTTAAAAGACATAACCGCAAAGCCAATCATCTGGGCACAACAACCTGCTACAGCTGCTCCTCCTGCAAGTCCTGTAAGTCCAAATGCTGCACAAATAGCTGCCGAAGATATCGGTAATGTAAGTGCTGCTCCGACAAGAACTGATACCACTATTCCCATAAGAAAAGGCTGAAGATTAGTTGCAAGCATTATAACCTCACCTATTTTCATAGCCGCTTTTCCAAGCGGTGGAGCTATCAATGCTGCCACCCCTGTTCCAACGCCTATCGTTATTAATGGTGTTACAAGTATATCTATCTTTGTTTCCTTCGATACTAATTTTCCTGCTTCTGCTGCAATAATAGCTACAAAATATACCGCCAATGGACCACCTGCACCACCTAATGCATTAGATGCAAAACCAACTGTTATAAGCGAAAAAAGAACAAGTGGCGGACATTTCAGTGCATACCCTATAGCCACCGCCATAGCCGGTCCGCTCATGGCTGATGCAAGACCTCCAACTGTATAATTAACACCACTTATTGTTGCAACTGTATTAGTAAGAAATCCAATATGAAGCTGTGTACCCAGAGTATTTAGTATAGTTCCTATTAATAACGAACAAAACAATCCCTGAGCCATTGCCCCAAGTGCGTCTATTCCATATCTTTTAACCGATACTTCAACATCTTTTTTCTTTAAAAACGCTTTAATTTTCTCCCACATGATTAATCCTCACTATAGTAAAATTTCAATTAATCATATCACATAGCTGTCCTGACTGCCAGCTAATTTTCAACTTTATATATAACCGTCTATATAACTCGTAAATATAGCTTTATATATAACTACATATATATCTGATTTTCAACACTGATATATAACATTTATAAATAGCATACACCCTAAACTCATGCAATATTCAAAAGTATATTTTTATTTTTTCGTATATCATTTGACAATATCTATTTGTTTTTATCCATAACCCGATATGATATCTGTGTCATCTAAAAATATATTACATATAATGTAATGAATTCTTTATAACTGGAGTATGTTTATGAAAATGCAGAATACATTTTCTCTTGCCATGTGCTATGTACCATGGCAGAAATGGGGAGAATTGTATGACCCATGCAGAGCTTTAAAATATGGTACTTTATTTCCTGTTCTTAACAAACCTTTTGGAGGTATCAGAACATGAATAATATTAATAGCATGAATAATATGAGTAATATGAACAGTATGAATAATGTGAATAACATGAGTAATATAAATAATATGAACAGCCAGTCAATGAATGTTAATTGTAATACACCTATGGATATGCAGCGCCGCTCTTCATGTACAAATATTCAACCTATGCCTTTATCGCAAAGAAATAATTCCTGTAATATCGTTGCCGACAAGCATGCACTAATGAAGAATATATATGAGCTTGGTTTTATATTAACTGAAACTAATCTTTACCTTGATACACATCCTAATGATATGGAAGCTATAGAATATTATGCCCAGATCAAGGATAAATATTGCAATTATATGACAAAATATGCAGATTATTATGGACCTCTTGATAAACTTCACATATCTAACGATAACTACTGGATGTGGGTTTCAACACCGATGCCTTGGGAAATGGAGGTATGTTGATATGTGGAATTATGAAAAAAGACTTGAATATCCCATTAAAATAAAGCAAACGAATCCTGCCTTGGCAGCAATGATCATCTCGCAGTATGGTGGACCATACTTCAATAAGATATACAGCTTTTCTTCCTATTTATATGTGTATAGTATCACAGAGATTTTAAATGTACAACATCATTATATTCTTTCAATGTTATGCACATCTATCGCACTTGTTACAGTATTGCCAATACCGATAACTGCTCTGTTTCCATTAACCTGGATAACATCATATTCATCATAATAAAGATTAAATGCTCTATTTGTATCATAATCAACATTAAGAAGCACTCTTACCTTATCACCTACTTTTATGTCAGTTTCAGATTCTTCATTGCTTTCACCGTCTGAATTGTTGCCTGCTGATACAATACATCCATCATTGACCCAGCCTGTTCCATCATTGATTAAGTAAGGATTGACCGCCCAAGGAATAACCCTTGTAATTATCCCACTATTAAATCCATCTGATGGTGCAAGTCCAGATTCTGATGTAGACGAAGCATATATTGTGTCATACTCAACGTAATCTCCAATCTGATACTGTAACTGCTCTGTATCAGTATTAGTATCTTCATTGACATTATCGTTGTCCTCAACATTATCATCTCTATGATCATATTCATTTGCTCTTGTAAGCATATCATAGACTTCATCTCTCATAATATCGTAATCTACCCTTGTGCCATCTGCAAGATAATAATCACTGCTTTCCTGTGACATAGCGAATTTATCCTCGCATATCTCTTCATCATCATTCCAATGTGCTTCCCAGATAAGAGCGCCATGCTCTATAAGCTCATCTACATTCATGTAGTCATTTAACCAGCTGTGACTTGCATAGATACCTTTTGCAGTAATGTCAGGCAGTGCATCCAGCCATGCAAGTGCGAGCTCCTGTGTGTCGTGGTAATCTATATTGTGTGCGGCTTTATATCCATCTGCATCTTCAATATCAAGGTACACTCCCATTGTTGGATTGCACTTGTTATACCACTCCCTTATATGAGCAGCTTCGCTCAGTGACTCATCATTATTGCTGGCATACTGATAAATATATAATCCATACGGAATACCTCTCTTCTCGCATTCATCGATATATGTCTGTGCCATAGAATCACACTGGCTGCACTCGCTGTCATCCTCGCTTAAGTCACTACCATATGCACAGCGAATTATAACAAAATCAAAATTCTCCTTAATATAATCAAAATCAATATTTCCCTGATGTCTGCTTATGTCTATTCCTTTTTTCATAGTCTTATTCCTCGCTTTCTTTTTATATATTTCCGCTATGTGCGCATAAAAATAGCACACATAGCGATTACTACATGTGCTCATTAGTTAATATATGTTTTATTGTTACTTACCTCTGGTACTGCCTTGTCCTCTGCAAGCTCATCATCATCTGGAAGCTCATCTGTATATTTACTTAGAAACGTCTTTACGTATAACCATAATTTCTTAACAGGTAAACCGCATAATGCCATATTTTTTAATATACTTACAGTTTCATATGCTATATAGAGCAATGCAATAAATCCTGAGATTCCGATACTATTTCCGATATGCTGTCTTATTTCCTCCGGTAGGAATCCAATCATATTAAAACCTGTTATGTAATCTACAATTACAAGTAGCATTATTGATATAACCATTGCACACTTCCTTATTGCGCCATCGATGCCAAAGCAGCTGTTAAACTTGTGTTCTTTAACTGATCTTAATACTCCAAATATCGTATCAATAATTACTGCTATAATAACCAACTGAATTAACTTATTATGTGCGGCCGCTATATATATTTCTCTCATTGTCATCATAACTACTTATCCTCCTTGGTTTCTTCTGTTGTCTGCTTTGAATCATTTGCTTTTGCCGTTTCCTCTTTCTCTACGTATGCAGTTCTAACAAGCTCATCAAACTTATTATCAAATGCTGTGACTTCTTCATCATAAGCTGCCTTATCTGCATAATATACAGATGAATCCTTAATTGTCTTTGTAATGCTAATTCCTCCATCCTCTGATAATGATGAATTGCAATACATCACCTGCTTGCTGTCCGTTCCTGTACCTGTTTTGATTGTACCTGACAGGATAATTTTCTTTGTCATTTCTAACATGTCTTTGTCCTCCTTGGATATATGATATTTATAATTAGCTCTTTATGAGCATAATTATTGATATAAAAAAAGCACTGATAAACAGTGCAAAAGTGTATGCTTAACAGACATAACTTTATTAAATTTTTAAAAGCCATGCCTGGAGATTTTGTCTTTAATTTTTCTATAAAATATGTTCTTATGTTTCCTAAACAACAATATTATTGAAACAATGGGTAGCAATGGTATTAGCTCTGGAAATAGTATAAATATGGATAGTGAGCTTTTTAGCTCTCATAAACCATTATATATTCACGCTATAACTACACAAAATCCTAATAGCATAGTCGGAATGCCTCAAGGTGCATATGGATATGGTGTTCTTATAACATTATTGTCAAAATATGAATCTTCATGGGCTTCATGTCAAATATATATACCTCATGGTGGTGAAGTTTCAAGAGATATATATGTTCGTACATCGGGCGATACATATAAAAGAAAACCGTCTTGGAGACGCATTGAAGCAACTCAAATTGAAGCGACTTAAATAATTTAATTAAATAGCCGAATGTTGATATTAAGGAGTAATTAAAAGAAATATTGTTTTTGAAAATTTTATATATATTTCCAATTTAATATTACTGTAAAAATACAAATTCACCATATATATAATAGCCTTTAACAAATTCCGAAGCTGCCCATGCGCCCAAGTATCCATCTGTATTATAATACCGTGCAAGCCTTATCATCTTGTTTGTTTGGTCGATACATGTGCCATAACCTATTAGTTTGTTGATAATTTTCCCTTCTGCATTATAGCACTGCCATGTACCACCTAATATTTTGATTGCATCAGATATTTGTAAGTTAAACAAATTAAATACTTTATTAATATCATATCTGAATTTGAAGTCGCTTGTATCTGAACTTGCACGTTCAATTTTAGTCGTGAACTTTAATATGCCAACTTTTGCCGTCTTATTGTAAATAGCAAAATTATATCCATATCCTTCACAATTGCTTTCCGATATAAAATTTTTTGTAAAGCAACTATAAAAGGTAATATTGTTGTTTAGTTCACTTATACCATCACTACAACTCTTAATCCCATCTTCCATGTGGTTAAGCCTATCCGGGCTCCATGGAGTACCGCCACTCCTTCCTGCTTTCCATACCTGCTTTACATATTCTACAAAACTCATATATTTCTCCTTTCCATTTAAAAAAGCGCCATACTTACCTACAACGCCTTAGTTATTATTTATTACACCCATTCACTACTACCAGGATTGTAATGATATGATGCTATAATAGTATCATCTATATGTATACGTAAATATGTTCCATCCCATGATAAATATATTTCCTGATTATTATTAGCTATTGAACGATTAAGAACGCATCCATACCTATAATAATTGCCATTGCCGGCAGAATGCATAACATTAATTCCTGTTGTCTTAATTCCACCTATAACAGACATTGCACAGTCTTGAAAATAACCCGTACCTGCGTTATTAACATATATATGACCCTTGCCAACTCTCGTATACTTCTGCCGGTTTGGCATATACCATAAATCTATGCCATCTCTTACAAATTTAGCTTCTAAACCAGCAGTTCCATAAAGGTACAGTCCCTGGTCGCCATCGTTTTTAGGTGCTGTTACACAATAGAATTTAGTTATTCCATCACGTTCATCTACACCAAAGATACCGGCAGACTGATATTGCGTATATACTTTATTAGTGTTGTTTCGTACTTTAATATCCCCTCCCATGATAGTGGCTGTTGTATCAATTGTATTTCCATTCCACCCGCTAATCATTTCGCAATTTGTTTCTATAACACCTTTTGTATTAATGAATAACGGATATTCAAACAGATTGTTTTTTTCTTTTGTAACCTGTAAGATGTGCGTTGTTGCTTTAGTTGCTTTATTTAGAGATACATCATAAGTATATCCATCGTCACTTTCAATTGTAGAATATATAGAAGTAGCACCTATTAGCCATCCGCCTATTACACCGCTTTTGCACTTTGTAATCTCGCCATTAGCATTCAATGCAAAATTATCGCTATCTATCGTTATTCTGTTTCCGGAGATATTAAGCCCTCCCTTTGCAGTTATATTAATAGTATCAGCAATAGCCTCAATAGCACTCTTTAGCTGACCATCCTTATTCTCTATTAATGCTTTCAAGCTTGCAGATGTAGCATAATCCCCCAGCTTTGCTTTTACCGCCGCAGTTATACTTGTCTGACCTGGGCTTATAGATTCTATAATATCTGATGTCGTAGAGTAATTTTTTAATGCGGTATCAGTATAACCAGTAGCATTTGTTGTAGCTGTCCCTGCTGCATCATCTGCATACTTCTGTGTAGCATATGTTGCCTGTAGAGAAGCTGTTATTGAAGACTTATCATCCTTAATTTCCTGAACAATCCGGTTAACCATTTCGGTTGTAGTAGAATAGTTGTTAGCTAAATCCTTTCTAACGCTCGTAAGCTCACCTGTTATATTATCTACAGCTACATCATGCCGGGCGAATCTGTTAAGCATATAGGCTGTTTCTGTGTTTGATATCTCTTCCCACACCCAAGCATCATCTTTCTTTGTAAATCTCCAGGTCTTATTAGCCGTTGGATTATATGCTATGGCTCCTACATGTAGAGCGTATGCTGAATCATTATATTGCCACGTATCTGTTTCAAGTGGATACCAGTCTTCCGCAGGATATACTGGGACAAAAAACTCCGTCGCCGGATAATTATCAAGGGTTGGAATTTCCGATACCGTATATGCATTAAAATCTCCGCCTATCCGCTTATACGTTTCTGACACATATGTTTTAACACTATCAGCTGACAGCTTTATAGCTGATTCCATATCCTTTGTAACCGTATAATTCTTTAAGGCATCAGTTAATGCATTTGCTGCAGTACCTTCTGCTGCTGACTGTGCTGCACTTGCCACTCCATCTGCATATTCCTTGGTAGAATTTATTCTATCTGTAAAATCTGTCATAGTTGTATACGTTTTAGATATTGAAGATGTAATGCTTTCCTCACTCTGACTTATAAGAGATTTTGCAGATTCAGTTGTTATATAGTTATCCTTGATATCAACCTTAACCCTGCTAACTTCCGCTGTTATCCCATCAATAGCAACCTGGAACGCTGTATGCTTATTAAGCATATAAGCAGTCTCTGATGATGATATTTCAGTCCATCCATATGTCCCGGATGTCTGTTTAAGAAACTTCCAGGCACGATTAGAACTTTTCATATAAGCAACTGCTCCTGCGTGCTTAGCATACCCTTCTTGTGTATACTGCCACGTATCTGTTTCAAGCGGGTACCAGTCTTCCGCCGGATACACTTTTACAAAGAATTCAGTTGCTGGATAATTGTCCAGCGTTGGTACCTCTGTAATATCATATATCTCAAATGTACCATTAAGCTGCTTAGTAACGTCCGACATATCTATCTTAAAGCTGTCTAATGTTGTCTTAACATCATTAAACTTGCTTTTTACAGAATTGCCTTCCTCATCAGTATCTGTCCACCACAGTTTATGCTCTATGAATGTCTTAGCCTGCAGCATAGTAGAACCCCATGCATCAGAACCTCCATCGATGTAACTGTTAATAGTCTGAAACGTACTCTCTAATGTCTGTTCTGTTGTATCAACGTGTATTTTACTTGCTTTAAAGGTATTGCTCTTATCAGCATTCATAACACTAAATACACTATCTATATCCAGCTTCTTTCCGGATATGGCGGCATTATCAGATACCATATCATTTCTGATAATTGCTTTCTTAATGCCAGCCTCTTGAACGCCATACAACGGGTCAAACATCAATTTTCCGTCTTTATCCCATATATATATATTATAATCACCGGCTGCATCCTTACCCAGCTGGATCCGTACTCGGTCCTTATCGCTTATCTGAATAGTATTATCCTTCCAGATAGACTTGCCATCCTCACTATGCACATTCATTACTGTTGTATTAATGTCTATGCCGGTAAGCTTATCAAATGCCAGGTCTTTAATCATTGCACTTGTTATCTGTGCATTACCGATTACAGATACCACCGAATTAGCAAAATCAGTTGTTATAGTTGTGCCGGTGGCAGAACCAAACAGAAGTGTATTCACCTTTTCTACATCAACATTCAGGTCCTTAACACTTGCTTTTATCGCTTCAAAGTCAGTTGCCTTTAAATCTGCAAATTCACCGCTAAGCGATTTAAGACTCTCAATCGTTGCATATGTAATCTCTGCCACGTTCGACTTAAGATAATTATTTCGGATATTCTCTAAATCATTGTTAATAGATACAATCGTTTCTGCCTGTACTGTATTAGCCTTAACCCATTCTGCATCAACTTTCTTAGCTATAAGCTCCTTTGCCAATATCAAATCAGAATATATTCTCTCATTCTGCTGTGTTGTTGGTCCTTTAAAGTCAACTTCCTGCTCTGTCTGTGTCTTGCCATAAGATGTTATAGTCATAGCAAGACCGCCATCATATTCCTGCTGGATGTTCATCACAGGCACCTTATAGGTACCTTCACCATCTTCCACAGTAATTACATCCCACGGATCCAGTCGAACATCTCCTAATGTCTTAACAGATGCACCTCTGTAACTAAAACCACTAAGCCTCTTAAAGATATTATCAAGCCTGTCCTGTGTCATAAATGGATTATCAAATGTAACACCAAGTATTCCACCGCCAGATGTTAAAGTTGAAGAGTTGTCAACATTACATGATAACTTTTCCAGATTATAATTGCTTTCATCTTTCTCAAAGCTCATTATCCTTGTCACATCCAGCTTATAATCCACATCTGAATACCACTTAATAACAATAGTCCCTGTTCTGTCAACACATGCAAAGCCACCCACTAAAGAAGCGATATAGCCTATCATTTCCCGGTATGTATATCCCACCGGCTTTGTTGGCACCATAATAGAAGAATCAACATTACTTACATCCACAGGAACACCACATCCGGCGCTTATCTCATCCAGAACTGATACAGCACTTGCAGGATATGTAAGATCCGATACATATAGCCCTGTTGTTTTCATCATTCTGTCATAAGCTGTAAATGTTGTAGTTGCCTGGTCATTTGTTGGATGTTCAGCAGTAAAAAAGCCAACTGGAATATACTCATACTTTCCACTTGGCAGCTTCAATCCTATCTCTATCGGTATCTCTGTATTCTCAAACAGCTCATCTATTCTCTTAATACTAAGTTCAATCTTTGCCGATACTGCAGATCCTAACTGTAGGTATTCTTCACTACTGCTTGATGTTTCATAGCTCAACTTCTTAAAGTTAGCATATATCCACTTATCATTTATCTTGAGTCTGCCTCTGAAGGTTCTTGATGGACTTCTTATCGTTGCCTTAAATGCATCTGTTACATTGTTATACATAGGCTATTCTCCTATCATAAATTCTAATGCTGCCATTTCTTTTGATGTTGGTGTATCGTACTTCTCTGTATCACACATTTCAAGTACACTCATTGGTACCATCATAATCTCAACTTCTATCTCAAGATTAGAAATATCATTAAGCTCCTTAAGCGCTTCCTTCTTTGTTTTCTCATCTGGAAATTCTATCTCATTATCTTTAAATACATACGCCCCATTCTTATCCTTGGATGCCTTCTCATCAAGGACTTTCTGATTCTGTGCTGCTGCAGTTTCACACTCTGCTATAAGCTCCTTTAAATTCTTTGCAATAGCATAATTAAGCTTTACAGGAAAATGTCCGTTAATCCCCTGTAACTCTACTGCCTTGTTTCTTATATCACTAACCTTTAATGTCTGTTTCATATGCTCTCCTTACTGCTGAATAATCGACACACTTGCACTTCTGTAATAGAAAATACCATCATCAAGCTCCCCTATTACTTCCTTGCTTAGTGTACCTCTGTAACTTGTTATTGTTATATCCTGTCCATCATCATGAAATGTTATTGGGAAGAATCCGGCAACAAGCTTACTCTTAATAAGAACCAGCTCATCTTCCTGAAGAACTCCCCAGGATATAGATAAGGTCTTCTTTTCAGCAACTACATCACCTAACATTGTTCCGTCAAGTGCTCGTCCTGTTGAAGAAGACCATATAATCTCATCATCCACTTTGATGGACACAGGAGCCGGAAGCTCCTGATTGTCACATCTTAGTATCAATTCATCACATCCTTGTTAAGTTATAATCTCGCATTTTCCTGTCTGCTTTGTATGCTCGTTAATCTTATCAACTACATACTTCTTAAGGCTCTTTCCATCTAACTGTATATCAAGATCTAATGTTTCCAGTATCTTAAGGATCTGCTTAAGAATACTTATAGCTTCGGCTAACAGTTCAGCACTAGATGCCATATCTGCTGCCTTTTGTGCCATTTCAAGCAATTTATCCTCAGGTGCAACAACTTCTCCCTGGTGTTTATTATCACCAATCATTGCAAGCTGTGGAGTGTTTGGCTTTACATATCCACCTTCTGCAAGGTATGGAATACTGCCAAATCCAACTTCCGGTAAATCAAACCCGAAATGGTCACCACCTATAACCGGTACCCAGTCTGGTACATCAAAGCTAAGAGTGTTAATCTTACATACTATCCAGTTGATACCGCTTTCCAAGCCATCCAGCATGCCGTTGATAAGTCCGATAACAAGATTGATAGGACCTTTGGCGATATCTACAATGCCACCAAATATATTATCAAATGCATTGATAATTCCATTCCATACATTTGACCAGGCACTACTAAACGTATCTCCAACGAAATCTACAATATTCCATAATGCATCTTTAATTCCGTCAATTACTGAAATAACTGCATTAAATATTGCCATAAGCACTTTATCAAATACTGACTTTATCGAAGATAATATATTTCCTATCGCAGTAAATATATCTTTTAGTAAATTAATCACTATATCTACAGTACCTTTAACCAGATTTACTATAAGAGAAACAATTGCTTTTATGATACCCCATATAGCCTCAAGACATCCTTTAATGATATCCTTTATGCCTTGCATACACTTATCAATATCACCTGTAAATATTCCGTTAAGAAACTCTATTACACCTTTGAGTATATCCAAAACACCTGTTACAATTTTTATTATTGCGCTAATTGCGCCAGAAATAATTGCAACAATTTCATCAAAAGATGGGCCTAATAAATCTATCACAAAGCCTATTACACTTTTTATTAAATCATATAATTCCGTTATAAAATCTGTGATAGTTTTAAAGAATGGTGTTATATATAAATCTGTCCAGTCTTTAACATCTGTCTCATGCTCTTTTAGATAATCTGCTACTAATAAAAAAGCATCTCCTATGGAATTTATGACATCGACAACAATGCCACCTGTCCATTCTGCTATAGGCTTAAAGAAGTTATCCCAAGCAGATTCAAACACCGGATTAAATACATCTAATACCGTGTTAAGTAATTCAAAAGCATCTGCTAACGTATTAATATAAGTCGGTATTAAATCTTCTATATACCAGCTTGCCAGTGGAACTAACACATTGTAATAAGCCCATTCCAATCCAGAAAACAACTTTTCTGTTAATGGTTGTACCGCTCTCTTGAGATTATCAAGTGATGATACAAGATTATCAAATGATATTGCCTTTAATGGTTCTAGGGCTTTCTTTACCTTGTCTGCCATATCGGATATTGCACTTGATACATTCGCTGTACTTCCACTTACATCCTGTACAAGATCTACACTTCCAATACCTGATGTTGAATCTGTACCTGAACCCGAAGAGCTACTATCATCCGTCGGCTCTGTAAGCTTATTTATCTGGTCAAAGCCTGCAAGGGACTTCTCAATATCCTTTGCTGTCTTCTTAGCTGCATCTCCTATTCCACTTACATTATCTGCAGCACCTCCAGCATCATCTCCTATGCCTGCTATATCAGCACTTATACTTCCCATAGAGGATGATATATCGGCACCTGTAAGCATCTGCACGAAACTGGCAAATCCATCTGCCACTTTCTGCAATCCTGCAAGCAGACTATTAAATCCACGCAGAATAGGTATAAACAATGCTATGAAGCCTTTACCAAGACTAGCCTTAAACTGCTGAAACCTTAATGTAAGTATTCTTGTCTGATTTGCCCAGGAATCCTGTGTTTTAACAAAGTCTCCTGTGGCATTGGACAAAGCACTTGTAACGTACTGATAACGCAGCATTACTTTTTCCTGCTCTGTCATCTTGGCTGTAGTTTTACCGAAGCCGTTATTAAGTGCATACTGGTCTAAGTTAGTCTGAGTCATAATCACGCCCAAGTCCTTGAGCGTTTCAGTCTCACCAGTCCAGATAGATTTCAGCTTTGTATATGCTTCATCTGTACTAAGATTGTAAAATGATGCAACATCACCGGTTAATCCTGTGACATTTTCAGCCATATCAAGTGCCGCCTTACCTGTAATACCCATAGCATTACTCATCTGGCCAAACACACCCATGTACTTCTTAGCCGATAATTCCGATAAGCCGAAGTTAGTCATAGCATTGGAAGCCCACTGGTCTGCCTGCCAACTTAAGTCCTTAAATGCTGTATCAACAACATTCTGCACTTCTGTGACATTCGAACCTACTTCTATACAAGATTTGATAAAAGCTCCTGTTGCAACTGTTCCAAATGCTGCTACTAATTTTTTCCTTATGGTTCTAATAAATCCAGATGCATTTTTTGTTGCATTTTTTGACATAACTGTCATTTGCTTTGAGATACTATCATTTGTCTTTTCAGTTTCTTTAACAATATCATTAGATACATTAGATAAATTACTTCCCATATTTGACATTTGTTTAGTGAACTCATTATTTAAATTAATAAACTGCTTACTCGCTCGTGTAACAGTTTCTGATAACGTACTTGACACTTGTTTTGTAAATTCGCTATTTATTTCAACAAACTGCTTATTTATGCTATCTGTTGCTTTATTAAGTTCTTCTAACCACTCACTTGTATCTAAACCCAATGTAAGATAAATACTTGCAATTTCTGTATCTGACATTTCCCCTCCTTTCTGGCACGAAAAAAGCTGCCTACTTCTTTGAGTAAGCAGCCTTAAAATCTCTTTGTAATCGTGTCCAATATTCTATATACTGTGGTGTTCCCACCATTTTCCTATTACGCTTCAGAAGCCAGTCATCATGTATCTTTTTCTGTTCCTTAGTAAAGCTGTTGATAACCTTAATATCTTTCTCCGCCCTTATACTTACCACTCTTCCAAGTGGTGTTTCAGGCATTATACCGGATAATAAAGAACAGAATTCAGACCAGGACATATCATCATCTGCACGTAATCTTATGCCATACTGTGACAGGAAGCTTGATTCTATCAGTTCCCAGTCATCCCACAAGTCATAGTACGTCTCACTTTGAGGGTGTCTGTTCCTCGCCGTATGTTCCTGTAGCAACGCTCATAATCGTATTGTACATTTCCTTATACTCTGGAAGTGGTAAGTCCATATCTTCAATCTTATCAGCAGCTTCCTTACCAACGAGCATTTCAAGAGCCTTTACTATAAAGCCAATACCATTGTCCCCATCTTCACCAGCCTTTTTCTCTGCTTCACTAGCCATAGCCTGTACGCATAGGATATTTTTCTTTCGATTGTTAACAGTTACAACCAGATCCTCTGTAATACGAATCATTGGTAACTGGTTAGTAATCTTCATAGATATGTCTATTACTTTAAAATCTGTTTTTGCCATTGTTCAAATCCTCACTTTCCTTATTCCTGATTATATTCTATATATGTTGGTTTTCCGTCTGACTGTGCTTCCCATTCAAGTGCATCAATGCTTGTTGAATCTCCACCAAGAGATGTTACGTTGATAACCGCCGGTATAAGAAGCTGATCAAGATTAGGAAAAATAACCGATACCCATGTATTGCAATCCTGTCCTGTCTTTAATGCCAGGCTTGCAATATAATCATTACCTTCATCACCATAATTACGCTTACCACCCATAGCCATGTTAAGTGACTTACCTGTTGTGAGTCTTCTTGTCCAGCCCGCCTGATCCATTGGATTCCATTCTTCAATAGTTCCATCCACGGATATGCTTAAGCTCTCTGCATCTTTTACAACCTTTGTTTCTACTGTTTCCGGTGTATCTGTGCTCTTTCTTCCTGTTATACATACACCGAACTGAATTGTATGTACCGGATTAACGCCGGTAAGTGGTGTTGCTCCTGCATTATATCCGGCTAATTTAGTATTCTGTGCCATGCTTTTACCTACCTTTCATAATAAATATCTAATTCTATTACACTCTCAAAGATACCATTATCATCTGTTCCTACATCCACAGGCTCATCAACCAGCATTTTAGTGAAGAACACTTTAGTATCGTTAATTGTAATATGGTTCATATCCCTAAGCATATTGTAGAGCTGTTCTGCGGTCTTCTCTGTGTCTCTTACACTCGTGTTCCAATGAACCAATATGCTTACAGACTTAACACGATAAGAGCTGTTATTTAAGCCGCCTACCGTTATCTGCACAGGTCTTTGCTTGTTATTATTGTAAACACCTATGCTCTTATTCTTTTTGTCGTCTAATTTTCCGCAATACACGTTAGTATTGTCTGCAATACCAAGACCTGCTATATAATCTCTTACATCACCTATTCCTAACATCATAACCCCGCATTCTTTTTATACAGCTTTGAAAATGTATCCTTAGCAAAGTTTCTCTTCTTACCACCCTTAAGATAATCATCAAGCCACCTGCCCTTAGCATTGGCATTACCCTCATGCCTTTTACCTTTATCATCTACCCAAGGTGATTGATGGAAGTTATATTCAGGATGATAATATAACCTTCTTACATATGGTGTACTTGATATAAGTTCTACCTTGCCATTGGCAATATCCTGTGTATATACAAATGTGCTTTCGTTTTGCAGTGTACCTGTATCTCTAGGCATTACCTGACTTTGAACTACATTCGTATGTATTGCTTCCGCTGTCTGTGCCAGCGACACCTGCGCTGCTGCCGTAAGCCTTTTCAACACTGGCATATTAAGCTTAACTGTTGACTTAACATTTTTTGCCATTACATCACATCCAATCTTACATAATTAACTGTACCATCCGGATTACGGCACTTCGTACCCTTGTATATATGCCTTGTTACACCGAACACCTTTATATCACCTTTTGTAATAACAGGAAGATCCGGTGCAATATCTCCAGGTATCAAAGCACATCCTTCAAGTTGTATAAGGACCTTTTCTGCTGTTAATTCTGTCTTACCGCTGTCCTGATAGTTACATAAGCCATCCCATATAACAGGCTCAAGAGGCTCTCCATAGACATTCCTGCCTTCCTGCTCTATCTCTACATGTATTTCTGTCTTACACATGCTCTTTAATATCAAGCAAGGGTATCTCATACTCACACCCCCAGACTTAAGCAGCACAAGCCTGTCTGGCAAAGCACCCGGTATGTATCACGCTTTACAGCAATTCCATTCTGCACAAGAACATTCCAACTGCTGCCAAACTGCATAGATACTCCATTTACAGCATAATTCTGCAAGACACAATTAATCATGTCTTCATTCTCATACTCAAAATCAGCCATATCGCAGCATACATCTATGATTATTGCCTGCTGGAACTCTGTCAGATTATCAAAGCTTCTTGATGTTATACGATTAAAAGTAAGCGAGTCGATATGACGGCTCGCCTGCTTTAATCTTCGTTCTATCTGTTCATCCGGGATAAGATTATGCTCGCTCAGGTACTGTTCTTTACTTGCATATACCATAGGCTCACTCTTCAATATCTTCTGCAGGATCTACATCAACGAATACAGAATCAACCTTACCATCCTTACCATTAGGGAATACAAATGTATCACTTAACTGGCGATTCTGATAAAGATATCCATCTCCTTCTGTATGTGCTCCTGGTGCGAAGAAATAAATAGATGAAATCTTAGGTACTGTCTTACATGTCTGTCCACATGCGACAAGTACATTAATCTTGCGTGAACCCTGAACAATCTTTTCATAATATGTGGCTATATTAGTCTTTGTAGGCTTTGCCACGACTGTATAAGTGCTGTCGCTCTTAGTGTAGTATGTCTTTCCTTCTGCTACATCTGTATCAGTTGTTATGGCATACTTTGACTTAAGTGGAGCAAAGCCGCCCTCTGCAACATCCCAATCGAATCTGTCATAGAATCTTTCATCATCCACAACTTCCATAAGTGTCACACCATCAATATCAGTTACACGTGTTTCAATGCCAAGACCACCTTCTGCAATCTGTGTCATTTCAATCTTACGCGTAAATTCCTTTGATACCTCAAGCTTATCCATAATGTCAGAAGATACATACATAATGAGACTTCCATTTGCCTTATATCTTCTAAGCTTGCCTGCTGCCAGAATATGCTTAAGCTTAGCAAATACATTCTCTGATGTATATTCTGTGGAAGCTGTTTCAGTATGATATAATTCTGTCTTCTGTGCAGCCTGTGCTACCTTACTGAAAAATAATGCATCTGTCTCTGGTACTACCTGTGTCTGTTCAAATATGTGTGAAATATTCTGAATAGATGCTGTCTGATTTGTTTCATCAACATCTGCCTTATCAACCATAAACTGTACATCTCTGTCATGTGTTACTGTGTAAGGAACATCTTTCTGGTTATATTCTCCTGTGTTCCATCCACCTGATCTCTTATGGTTCTTATAACCACTTACACTCATCTGTGTAAAATGGAAAGTCTTTGCATCTAACCATCTGACATTGTTTGTGATAAATGGGGATGTAAGTGTGCCCTGAATAAGAATTGCTAATAATTCAGGACTCCACTGTTCTGCATAATTTAAATTTGGCATATTATTTTACCTTTTTAACCTTTCTTAATTGAATCTATTCCATCTCTTTGTAGGAACATTTACATTGCTACCTGCAGAAGACTGCTGTCCATTAGTCTGCTGCCCTGCGCCAATCTGGAATCCCTCATTGTTCTCTGTGCTTGGCTTAAGTGCAGGTACATCCTTTAGAACCTGTTCAATTGCAGCTTTAACATTGTCCTCTGATATCTTTCCATCTGTACCCTTTGCCTTACTGAAATCAGCCATCTTAAGCACGTATTGTACTGTCTTGGCATTAATACCAAGTGTCATTGCTACCTGTGTAGCCGCAAGCTCTATACGAGCCTGTTCAGCATCTTTCTGTGCTGTTGTTACTTCATTCTGAAGATTAGCATTAGCGTTCTGCTGCTGTTCTACCTGCTGCTGTTTATTCTGCTTAAATGTTGCAATAGCCTGGCTTACTTCCTCCTCGGATAGTCCCTGCTGCTGGAAATAGCTTTTAAGCACAGCATTTTCTTTCTTGGCAGTTGCGGTGTCTAACATACTCTGTATTTTGTCATAGTCAATTCCAGCTGCCTGCTGATTATTCTGACCACCCTGCTGTCCTGCCTGTCCGTTATTATTGTTTCCAGCGTTCTGGTCGCCGTTACCATCTCCGCCCTCAGCGAAGAACTGTAAATTAATAGGTAATGTCTTTCTCATACCTGTCTCCTTTCCGTTTACCGCCCGTCGGCATTTTCCTAAAGTTTATTGCCATTAAGTTTTGGGCATATAAAAAGGACGTCCATTGCTGAACGTCCCAGATATCAATATGATATTATTTATTTTATTGTATTCAATACTTCTTTGAGCTTATTCACTATAGACCTTTGTCTTGAATATAACATATATATAGTTGCTGCAGATTCGTCATTATCTATAAGAGATTCGCCCTCTGCAAATGCTGTCTGAACAAATCCTAATGTTGCTGTTGTCTGTTCCAGTTCATACAAAGCATTCTCAAAATCAATTTTAGCAGACATATTACACCTCCATATTCATCTGTGCGTTAGTGTTCTGTATCTGTTCTTTCAGAACCACAGGCAACCTATAACCTTCTATTATGGATATTGCTGTATCACACTGTCTACGCTTGATTGACTTGTAGGAAGTAACCTGAAACTGTCTCTTCAGCTCTCTGTATATATCTGTGTATACCTTACCGCTTAAAGACTTATCGTGATATGCATTGCTGTCTTTACCGCCTAAAGCGCGTGTTCCAACCTTGCGTACTGCTGTTGTTATTCTGTCACATTCAATATTCATCAGTGGCATATCCTGCTTAAAGTCTTCCAGCTCCTGCTTAACTTCATCTATCTTATCATTGACTTCAAGGATTGCCTGACTCTGTAACTGGAGCTGTTCAAGGGCTGTGCGTGGCTTGTTGCTATTTATATGTTCTTCCATATCGTGAAAACGATTGATGTATCTTGCTGTAAATTCTGTTCCCCTTGTGCCTGTAAGCTTATGTGCTATAAACTCACAGCCTTTCTTGGTTACATTGTAGCAAGGTCTTATTTCTCCTTTATTATCCTTGTATGTACTTTCTGTAAAGAAATCAACGAAGCCAATCTTGGATTGGTTAAACTGCTCTACATAATTTCTTATGTCCCTTAATAATTTACTATGTTCTTTTCCAACCATTTCGGCTACTTCAATGCTTGTTATCGTCTGCTCTATCTTATTCATTTTTAAATCAATCTCCTTTTAAAATTATATTGACCAATTCCAAAAGTAAGATATAATATTAATACCAGTACTTTGGTATTGGTGTGTTGAAGAAGTTCGTTTTGCTTGGTAGGTGGGCGAACTTCTTTTTTGTTATTTAATTCCCAATTTTTCTTTTAGTAGTTTTATTCCCTCAACAACTGCATTAACTCTTTGAGTATTCAATGCATTAGCACATTCTTGTATATCTTCAATTTCTTCTTTTGACATTCTGAAGCCTATCTTTTCTGTTCTAGGATTGTCTGTGGGTCTACCCATTTTCTTCTTATCTACTTTAATCACCTCTTGACTCTTGCCTTGTAACCAAATAAATGATATTATCTATTTGGTATCGAGCGGTGGCAAGTACCGCCCGAATTTTTCGTTGTCAGCCTTGCTTATTTATTAAGCAAGGCTTTTACTTTTTCTCTAGCTTCTTCAATGTCTTTACATTCATTGAGTATTGCAAGAATTTTTCTTGTCTGATTTTCTTCTGCTGTTTCCTTAAGCAATTCACCAATATTCATATCGTCTTCCATTCTTTTCTCCTTTCCAGCTACTTGCCTGCTTTACTCGTTAAGTATTCCTCAACTGCAATCTTATTATAACTTTTGGTCGACCATAAGTCAAGAGGTTTTTAAAATTATTTTGCGATATATCGTATGCTCACCTTATCACTTTATTAAAAGCTTGTAAACCGCTGTATTTCTCTATATTTCTCGTCAGTTTATACTTTTTTATTATAATTTTTATGAATAAAAATCTAGCAAGATACGCATAATGTAATACACATTAAATTAATACTAAATTATAATATTTTATTAAAGAATTATAAAAATCATTTTTGCAGCCTACCTCTGCAATCAAAAAAGACGTAGCCTTTCGCCACGTCTTAGCTTATTCTTGGGGAGGTCAGGAGCCTTCCCTGACAGGACTTCTCCCCTATATTCAATTAAATATTTCATATCTTCCTTTCTTTTGGGCATAAAAATAGCACCCACAGCGTATTGCTATGCGTGCTTATTTGTCATTGTGTTATATTGTTCTATACTATATAATCAATTACAGAGGTGATTGATTATGAAAGATGTAACATTTAAAATATTAAAAATAATGATAAACTCTTCTCTTAGAAGTTCAGAATTATCACGATATACCAACAACATTGTAACAATAGATTCTCTGATTAAACGCAATTTAATTTGCCAACATTGTAACAATTATGGTGAACCTATAGATTGTTTTAGTATTACTGATTCTGGGCGTGAATATGTCCGACAGCATGTTGAAGAACATCATAAATTTATTGTAAACTTCTTTAGTCAGTTTGTTAGTGGTTTTCTTGTAGGTGTTCTAACTACTGTTATTGCTACTTTAATCTTAAACTGGCTTACAGAAATAATCTAATTACTGCTATTGTAATACATATTCCTGTGAGTAGTCCTATTGGATATGCTATATTCTTAATTACCTGTTTGGTAATCTCTTTTATTGTATCTTTCATATACTGTCCTTTCCGTTGCACCGGTGCAACTTGGGTATAAAAATAACAGCTCTATAGCTGTTTATTTAATCTAATCTTCAATTCTCTTAATATCATATGCTACTGCACACTGATGTTCTATTTTACAACCTCTAGCCTTATCCCAGCCTTTAACAAAATATACAACATCAGCCTGTGATAGAAGTTCTATTGATTTTCCTAAAAACCACAATGGCTTAGCTTCTGCTGGAGCTCCTTCAAAAAAAGACTCTATAACTTCTACTTTCTCACCTAATAGCAGCTCTGCATATTCTATTGCCTTTTTCCTTGTTTCTTTTATTTCCTCGTCTGTTTTACCTGCCATAGGCTGGCTAATAAATAATTTTTTCATACTGTCTTGTCCTCACTTTCTTAAAATTAGGTATAAAAATACCACCAATCTCTCGACTGGTGGCTGTTAATCCCATATTATTTCTGGTCTTGGCATTTTCTTTGGCACTACTGTTCCATATTTCTCAATTGTATAATCAAAATCATCTTCTATGCATTTCAACAATAATTCAGCATATTCTTCTTGGTCAAAATATAAATCAGGAGGGAACTCTGGAGAATATTTAAAATGATTCACGAATTTTATTCTTGCATCTTTTAGTTTCTTTATCACCTTGCTACCTCCTTCAATTTCTTTTCAAAATACTCTAATGATTTGGGAAAATATTTCTGCATCTCTTTATAATGCACCTCGTCAAATTGTGCTTCAAACATATGTGCAAAAGCTTCCGATGCAATATTTTCTTGATTGTCCCAGTAATCAATACTATGCCCTGCACAACCTTTAATATTCCCTTTTGTTAATCCATCTAATAAGTCCGATACAGCAGAATGTCTTCTTATATCTTGTAAATCATTACTAATTGCTCTATCTACTTTGTCATATGTTTTTAAATTATGCTCTTTTCCATATTTTATTCTATATTGGAATGTGTCCTGTTCTAGTAATTCTTTAAAATGTTCGTCCCTCGATACCATACCAAGTGAATCATCTATCAAATGTCCATGTTCATGATACCAAGTAGTCCCTGCACCTCTTATATTACTCATATCAGCTTTATAATGCATAGATATTTTCTTTGTTTTGGTATTAAAATGTGCAGTACCTTCATACATTGATACATCTATTGTTTCACCGCCTGCATACTTAGCAAATAGGTGCTTAGCGGCTTTATTTCCATGTGAAAACTTTTCTTTAAGAATATTATAATATTCTTTTTCTATATCTGAATCATTCCTTAACTTGCATTTGAATGTACTTAAGTCTGATTCCATTATATCATTCTTCTGTCCATTTGCAACAACATTCTCCCATTGTTCTTTCCTAGCCGTATACACTTTCTTGTTATCTGGATCTATAGAATACTTAGACAGCCTGTCAAACTGCTCAACCATTCTGCCTGCATACTGCTGCTTCTGGTCTTGCTTGTAATCTTCCTTAACCTGCTCAAGCTCTTCCTTGGTAAACTTACTGTCTGGCTCTTCATCCAGCTCAGGGAAGTATGTTGTATGTACGTCTTTGCAATTTGGATGGTACAACCCCGCAGCTATTGCAGATGACATAAGCGGATAAGGACCATCAGATGCCTTACCGCCACTCCACACATCATCTATAAGAATCTTTCCAACAAACGGAATACACTTAGGACAGGCATTAGCACGCTTATTCATAATAACTGTACTAATTCCCCAGAACTGTCTCATCTCTCCCTCTCCGGTTAGATATGCACGCTTATTGGCTGTCTGAATTGCCATCTTAGCATAATCTTTCATAGTATGCCTTGCGCCATTCGCATATTCAATACAGTTGATACCTGCTTTAAGGAAATCCTTTGTCGCCATATCAACTGCCTTCTCATATGTTCCTGCACCCGTATTCGCATACACCTGAGCATTGAATATTATCTGCCGGTATTTATCTTCCGACATTCTAAGCATTGCTTTTTCCGCCCTGTTAAAATCTGACTTCGTAGCTTTAATCAGGGCATTAAGCTTTCTTGTGTTAAGCTTGAAAAAAGCACCCTCAGTGCCTTGTGACACCTTGGATGCTTTTAATCCCTTTTTCAATGCTCTTAATATCTTCTGTTCCTGCTCTGTGCCGCCTGTCTGCCTTGCTGTAAATATCATTGCATCAATTGAACTGTTTATATCGCTGAATCTACCCGCAAAACGTGTCTTGTTATCTGCTTTATATTTTTCTAAGGCTTTAAGCTGTTCTACCTGCCATTGTGTCCAGTTGAATCCAAGTTCATCTTCTTCAGCTCTGTGTCTGTCAAGATTTCGTATCATAGAAGCAATCAGCTCATCTTCTATGGCTCTAAAGGCTTTCTCTATGTCATATTCTGTATTAAGTGCCATAAGCTACCTCACTTGTTATCAAAGCCTGTAAAACTGTTATCAGCACCATCAACTGCGAAGCCATCTGCCTGCATATTAAGTGCCGGCTCTTCCATATCAGATATACCCTGTTCAGCCTTAAGCCTTGATATCTCTTCCTGCTTCCATTCATCATCCTTGGTATCTCCATACAACTCATCAACAGATGCCTCTATGCTCATAATACCGCCCTGCTTAGCCTTGCTTACTGTCTCTACCTGACTCTCGAACGAAGGGTTAGCGTACTCACCAAATGTAACATCAATATCTATATCCTTAATAGCTGTCTTATTAAGCGTGTCTATGGCATTAAATGTTGCTGTAACAAGCTTTGGAAGAACCTTCTGAAGCCGCTCTACAATGTTATTTCTGCTGTAAAGCGTTGCTTTCTCTTTCTCCCTCTGTGCATCCGCATTATCCAGTTTCTTAACATCTATGCCTAATGTTGATGGGCTCATAATCCCCTGTAAACAAAGATCCAACGCTGTGATATATGTTGCAAGATAGCTTTCGTGTGGGATATTGCCCTGTACAAGCTCTATCTTATTAACTGTACCTTCTGCCATGCTGCCATCTGTTTTTATATAGGCATTATCAAAAGCATTAGGCTTTAGCACTTTTCCATCCAGGGGATTCCTTGGTAACATATTCTCCGGTATATATTCCTTTGTTCTATTCCTCCTTAAGGCATCCATCCATTGTGACCATGCTTCATCCAGCGCATCAAAGTTATCTATCTTTGCATCAAATATGCTCTTGCCTCGTCCTTTATACTTGGCTGACTTATAAAACAGAAGAGGAACAGCCATTATAAACTTGTCATTCCAGGTAACATCACTAAGATGTGCCAGCTCCGGTATAACACTTAAATCATATTCCCTGCCGCCTCTTGTAAGCTCATAATGTATGTAGCCTATGCCATAATGTTCAAGTAATACATATTCCTGTCTCTGCACGTTATACACAGTCTTAAACACTATCTCCTTAACTCTTCCCCTGTCCTTGATAATCTCTGTCTTATCACCAGAGTAGAATTCCAATATAGGATACTTGCTAAGGTTCGTATCGAACGATATCTTGAATGCTCCATCACCGATATAAAGTGTTTCTGTTATTGCCTGCTTAACAAGCTCAATGAAATCATTTTCCTCTGCTATCTTATCCCATTCTGTCTGCCTGCTGCCAGCATCTATTAAATTCATATCATCTGTTACTATACTGGCCAGCATATCGCATAACATAGCAGGGAGACCTACGTGTATCTTTCTTATCTCCATACCTATTGTACAGGATGCAGACCAGAACCTTGTCTTGTCACCATCTATCTGGCTGTATAGCTGTGACAATTCTTCACTCTCACCTCTGTACCATATCTTGTTCTTTATGGCATTTCCCTCGTAATCAAGAGTTTCCTGTATGCTTATGGATCCATTAACAGCCGGCTGGATGTGCAGCCACGTTCTTATTCCTGTTTTTATCTTCTCTGCCATACTTGTAAATATGTTCACCTCTCTCACTCTCCTATCTGGAATTATTTCTTATTCTCTATACCTATCCTGCTTCGATAAGGAATCCAGCCATACTGTACGCTGTTTACCATATGGTCATTGCCATCCTCAGGCTCACAGTCCTTATCTTCAAGCCACGAATACGTTTCTAACTCTGTCTTGTAATTCGTGCAAGTATCGACAATATAAAAGCTTGGCTCTCTGCCCTTTTCGTCATTAAAGGACATCCAGCCAAGCTGTAAGTTAATTCTATCTATTATGGTTACTTTCTTATACGCATTATTAAATATATACTGGCAGTCAATGTGTTCTCTCTTGTACTTGGCAAACTCTGTTATCGTTGCCTGATCAGCGTTATCTATAAACACATTTTTTGACATTCCACCCCATTCTTTTCTGTTACGCTCCAGGAAGTCAATGTAATTCCTTACCGTATCAGACGGAGCTATTGGTATATCAAGTTCTGCATTGTTATACACCTTTTCATCCAGCACTATCAGCTTGCCCTTGTTTGTTATTCCCATAAAGGACATAGCAATCGTATCCGGGCTCTTGGTTGAATAAGCTGTATCAAGTCCGCTGGTGAATATTATGAAATATTCGCCCTGCATTTCATCAACCTCACGTCTGATGTATGACTTTGCCTGATCTCTAGTAATGATATGCCTATTGCAGAAATTAGAAAAGACAAGACCGGTAGCCTTGCCTCGTAATCCTAATATCTTGTTTTTATATATCTTAGTGCCAGGAGGATAGCTCATTTTTTTCTGTTCTATCTTCTCTGGTGTCATGGATATATTATCTTCAAATGTGAAGAACCAATATACCCAGTCTTTAATAGGCTCACAACCGTTAAGGTCCTTCCATATCTCTTCCGGCACATCTGCCTTGTACTTATCAATCGGTCTTGCGTGATTGATGTACTCTGAATATATGGGTAATGTAGGTGCATCCGGATTAAGTGTACCTACAAAGTATTCAGAACGTCCGAATATCTCTCGTATGAAGTCTATGTTAGCTGTATTGCACTCATCTACCCACACACATCCAAACTGTGAACCCAAGGCATTCTTCCACTTGCTGGCATTATCGTAACCGAGAATATATATTATCTTGGTACTGCTGCCAGTTTTGAATTTAATATGCGGAAGTTTATTTTCTTTATCGCCATTACCACAGTATTCAAGATTGGGAAATATCTGCAGCAATCCCATATCAGCATTTATTATATTCTTCTCAATAACACCTGTTGTATTACCGGCTATAACATGCAGCTTCATATCTGATTCAGCTACATTCATAATGAACTTAACAGCCACTGTTGTTGTCTTTCCTGATGCAGTTGAACCCTCTAAGAACTCTGCTCTTGCTGGTGTGTCTATGTAATCCCAGTACTTATCACTTAGAAGCATCTGGCTCACCCCTTGCTTTACGCTGTGCAAGAAGCTCCTGTAATTCACTCCTGGTTGTATCGTTTACATTAGCTTCTATTTTTTCTATAGGATTAAGGCCTGCTCTATCCATCAAGTCTTTTGCTGCAAGATAAGCAACCATCTCATTCTTAGAATTTAATAGCGTTTCCTGTTTCCTAAAAGCTTTAGGGGCAGCATATTGCAGACTTGATCGTATCATTCTATTGTACTCACGGCGAAACTCTTCGTTGTTTTTCTTCCACTCACATATTGTTTTGGGAGAAATGTTAATTGCCTCTGCAATTTCCTTGTCTGTTAATTCGCCCTGAACCATTAATTCCAGGCACTTTATCTGCTTTGGTTTCATTTCTTATGTACCCCCTTTCTATTAACATTTATTAACATTTTAATCCACTCTTGAAAACGCATAATAAAAGGCACTGATAATCCAGTATCAAAGCCTTTTAAGAGGGGATGTTTTCAATAATTTTGGAGTTTTGGGGTATCAGTGCTCTTTGCATCTGTTCCAGCTTAAATATTACCACAGAAAAACCGAACAGAACGAACAAAGTTATTTATTTTCTAAAAATCTATTAATTGTCATCCTACAACCATCAGCCGTATACCTTTTTCCCATTCTTTGTGCAACTTGAAACCATGTCATATTATCCAAAAAACGATATGAAATCATTCTTCTTATTGCGCTATTTTCAATTTTCTCTATAAATCTCTCAACATCATTCGTTATCTCCAACAGTTTAATTTCATATACCTGAAGTTGATTGTCCCTTGTCATAAGCAGTGTCCTCTTTCTGCTATATTCAGGATATGGATATCCTTCTATCTTATAATGTTGTATACCTCCATTTCCACCTGTCACAGAATCAATTACGCTAATCTGCTCCTTTTCCATTCTCTCAATATCTCTTTTAAGTGTATCCCTTCTTGTTCTTATGTCATCATACTCCTGTTTAACGTCACAATACTGTATTAATGCCTCTTTAATATCTGCTGCCATATTCTGCTTCCCTTCTCCTTTAATATTTTCTATTGCACAATATGTATTATCGTGATACAATACATATGTTCGATTAAGAGAGGAAGCTGACAGCAGATAATTTATGCTATCGGCTTCTTTTTTACCATTTTTTATATACAAGACTGCTTTCAGCCCAGTCTGGATAAAAGTGCTTAAGGTAATTCTTAAATATCTCTAACATTTCGTGCCTTTTTCCCTGATTACCATTATCCAACATATTATGATGATACTGGCATCCTAATGCTCCGTTCTGAGGTATGCCTAGACCGCCCTTTGATCTTGGTATATAATGCATTACGCTTAATATTGATTTTCCATACCATGTGGCATTTTGCATATTATAGTTTTTAAGGCAGAATATGCATCTGTAATTATCCCTGATATAGATCTGCTGCCTGGCAGCCTCTGTAAATTCGTGTGCTTTTGCTTGTTTTGATTTTCCCATGTATTCTCCCTTATAAATCCTATTTCTATTTTATTTTCCATAGCTCTTACCATTTCAAGATTGCATCCTCTTGATGACTCCCAGCCCTCATCAAACACTATCGCATCACACATATCAACAAGTGGAAGACATATGCTCATATACTCATTGTGTGTTGTTTTCTCTGGTAGTTTTTCACAGATTGTTACAGGATTAATAACTGTCTGTCCTGCTTCCGTCAGTAATTTTTCTATTGCTTCTGCTCTTTCCTTATAACCTTTTACTCCTGTTACTGGTAAGCTTATATATACTTTCATCTGCTGCCTCCTGTCTTCTTAAGCTCTTTAAGCTCCGTCTTTATGTTATCTGTTAATGCTATAAGTCTGTCTATAATGTTATTCGTAATATCTTCATTAACTTCTAATGCAAATTTAATATTAGTGATTGCAGTCAGGATATTATTTCGGATATCTGCTGGGTTCCTATATTTATCGTTCTCATCGTTAGGTATATCGTTCTTATTTTCGCTCAACTTCTCATCTTCCAACGGAATATTTTCTACCGTTCCTTCTACCTGTTCCACATCTGACGTAACTTCCGGGTAATCTTTTATATTTTTCTGTCCTTCTAACTGTTCATCTATGTGCTCAGATTCTGTCTTTATGGGCTTTTCCGGCTCTTTTGATTGTTCTATAGGTGATGCCGGCGGTACTGACTTTTCTATATTGTGTATCTCTTCCTGCTTTGCCTTTACAACTTTCATTTTCTTTTCCGGCTTTTTAGACTCCGAATTGGTTTTGCCGTTTTGTTGCACCGGTGCAACTTCATCTTTCTTTGGATATTCGATACCATATATCTGCTGCCATACTGTCTTAGCATCATTTTTACTGTCTACTATGTTTCTTGCTATCATATTAACAACAGCATTTAATACTTCTTGCGTATTATATGTATCCTTTTCAGATGTTCTAAGACTTACCACAGACACATCTTCTCCCTGTTTAAAAGATACTGCCTTTCTTCCTGCTCCCTGCACACGTACTGAATAAATCATATCTCCAGCAGGTGCAAATATATTAATGACTGAATTTGAAGTAAGCTGCTCATGTGTAACTGCTTTATATATACGCTCATATACCTCTATATTCTCTTCACATATCTTATACACAATCTGCTCAAGTTCTGTCTTTTCGCTGTCTGTTCCTTCTGCATATATTTCAAGATCTGATATTGTCTTTTCCTTATCCATTTCCTCTTTAAGTGTCTGGATCTCTCTTTTTGAATACTCTGGCGTAAGCTCCTCATTAAGTGTATCTGGTAGTTGAAGCATAATAGCCAGCTTAGCATATCCAAACCCCTGATATGTTGTCCTAAGCATTGGACTGTTACCATTCTCAGAAAATCTGTCATTGATACTTATAAAACGTGATACCATAGTTTTATCAATTCCATATTCTGCTTTGGCAAATTCAATTACATTGCTATACTGAGAATCTTTTAAGATATCTGTATCCTTTGCCAGTTTTAAAAGATAACCTATCTTTACAAAACCTTCCGCTGATTCCTTTATCTGCTCATCAAGTGCTGCTTTGTATTCACTGTAGTTTTTAAGTTCTTCTAACTTATTCATGCAGTCTTTTTTCCTCCTTTTCCTGTTATATGTTGTATATACGCATTGAGAAATGCCTCAACATTTTCTCTGTCTGGCTTACTATCTTTTATTCCATACCACTGTCTGATCTTATCGTTTACAAGTTCTACTGTAACAAATGGTACTGTAGGATTCTGTTTGTGTCTTACCAATAATATCCAACCTTTTCCCTCGTTAAATTTTTTCATATATCCCTGTGTATCGTTTCCAACGCAGTGATGTAACAATCTGCCTTCTATAACTATCTCTTCTGCGCTCTTTGCTGGTCTTATAAGAAATTCTGCCTGCTGCCACGTATATTTTTTAGGGATCTTCGCTGAACGCTCCCTTATATTTTTGTATTTTTCACTCATCTCCGCTATATACTTCTCATTCTTTAGGTGTTCTACATCTTCTAACAATGTCATATATGTTGTATGTAAATCCCGTGGTCTTAAATATACTGTATTGCTAAGATCATCTTCTTGTAGTTCACGCTGTTTTATATAATCATAGTATTCATTAAGCGTATCAGAAAGTGAAGTATAATTGTGCTTTTGCTTATTAAGATAGTTATAAAGTTTCTGTATACTCTGATATGTGGATAAACAAGTTACCATAATTGCATTTCCAGGATGATTATATATCCCTAAACTTTCTATAATCTCAACATTATTATCATTGAGTGGAATGTTATTTTTCTCCATATATCTTATTATTGTAAGCATACGCCTATCATCATCTATATTCTTTCTTATGTACCCAAAGCCTTCTTTGCTTACCATAAGTATATCTGCTGCCTCTTTGGCCGTCTTTTTTATATCTCTTGTGTGTCCACCGCTCCATATAAGACTCCTGCATATATTATTAAATCCAATCTTATAAAGGCTTTCTATTGCCGGTGCATTTGCATATGTCCTAAGTGCATTATAGTTTGCTATTACATGGTTTGTTTCCTTTTCTGCTGCATTACATATAAGATTTCCCATATTTGATGGGAAATACTTAAGACTGCTCTCTGATATAACACTGCTGCCAAGTTCATGTACGTCGCAATTTTTGCCTATATTAAAGTAATTTGACTTTATAATGTGCTCTCCCCATATCTGATATATTCTCTCATATCCGGGCCTTAAGAATGATATCGCATATGCTCTGTTCGATATGTTATATGCATTGTATGGACTTCTATACACATCAATACTGTATCCTGTTACCATTAGTGTCTTACTATCCTTAGCTAGTTGATATAACAATATTTCAAAGTATTGATGAGTTCTTTTAGCATGTCCCATCTGCAATAGTGTTCCTGATTTTTTACAATATGGACAGTTTTCTGTTTCAAACACCTTTGGCACTTTGGCTAATGATGCAAAAACTGAATCTTCATAACTTTCTGATGATTTGTTTCTCCTTGTATAATCCATTCCACACTGACAACAATGATAATCAGCTTTGTTACTTTTTCGCTTGTAATATATTATGTTGCCCTGATTAGCATATCTATTTATTGCATCCTGTAATATCTTTGGTTCTTTTGGCACAAGTTTCAGCAACTGTTCTTTTTCTTTTCCTTCCCTTTCATGCCTTACCTTGTCTTTTCTTGTATCTACCAGGTTCTCTATATCACATATAATATCTGTGTAATCCTGATAATCTTTCTTGTTCCTGCCGTAAAACTTTAAAATATTTTCCTTGTCTTCTTCACCTATATTGGCATTGTTTATTTCGTTTCTATGTGGCTTCTTGTATGAGCATACTACTGCATCCCATTTTTTACTCTTATAATCATAATGAGCATATTCCATATCGTTAAATGCCATTCTGTATATAAGCTCTCTTTTGCTGTATAAGTCTATTATCAGATGTTCCTTACCACCTATATCCACAATATCTGCTATCAATGTATTTTTTCCTGACCTGGATTTACGTCCTGCATATGCTAATACCTCTAACTTTCTCAATGCTTATCACCTCCAAGATAATATTCATCTATAAGCCTGTATGCTGTTGCCATTCCGGGAATACCCATCTTGACAGCACTCGGACCTTTTATACCAGATAGATGTATTATGTCTTTATCTACTGAATAAGAATTTTTCCAGCTCCACTTAAGAAGCATGGCAATACAACCTTTAACTCTCTTGCCTTTGCTTCTTACTGCACTTGCCATATCTTCTGATTCTGTGCATCTCTTTTTTATGTAATTAACCCAGTCTTCTATTATCTCCTTAGGCTTTAGCTCTGCTGCCTCTACCTCTATTTTTCCAAATGCAGCCATAAGTGGTGAACATAGTTCATCCGTAGTGCCATCTATGTAATCCTGTGCATCATCTGCATCAATGCCATTCTCTCTTGCTATAGTCATTATTGCTTCTATGTCACCTTCTGCCAGTTGTGCTGCTGCTGCTTCATTTATTTCTTCTGCACTGTCAAATTCTCCAAATATATCAAACATTTTCATACTCCTTTACCTTGTTTACATGCTCCTTTAGCCAGTTTCTATATGAATGTTCCTCCTGAAGCCTGAACTCATATATATGACCTGTCAGCAGTTCATCTAACTGTTCCCATTCTTCACGATTAGCCACATCTTTTCCTCTTGCAGTTTTATAGCCATTCTCTTTCCATGCAGCCATCCATCCTGAATTAAATGCATTGGCCACATATGATGACTCCGTGAATATTATTAATTCACATTTCTCATTCATACGTTTTAAAGCTTTAATTATTGCTGCCAGCTCTGCCCTGTTTGGTTTCATATCGTGAAGTATCTCTGTGCTGTCAAGCGTTATAGGTTCTTTATTTGTGATAAGTTCTAATACATAGCCAATAACACCATTTTGTGTTTTTAATCCTTTAAATGTTGTTTCCGTGTATATATTTACATGCCTCATATTATCCCTCCCGGTGTGGGCCATCCCTTGTAAGCCTGTACTCCGTATAATACAGATAACTCATACCTGTATATGGATTTTGCCCTTTCACTATAGAATCAGGGTCTATGAAATATCCTTTTGCTGGTTTTGGTCCGTCATCAATGAGCTTACGGACAGTTCTCCGGCTGTAATCTGTTCTCTCCGGCTCTGGTCGTATAAGATTACGTGAACTTGAATACTTTATGAGTTCCTTCTGTTCATACTCTTCAAACAAACTAAGCTGCTCATACTCTTCTGTATTTTCTTCATACTCTTTGACTATATATGCAGCAAGGTCAGCATATCCTCCTGCCTCATATATATTTTGATAATTAACATGTCCAAATCTCTTCCAGCACTTTGTTATTATCTCATCCGTATTAGCCTGGTCTATTCTGTTTATAAGAATGTGAATATGTACTCCACCTTTAGCACCTACTTCCATACGATATATGAACTTAAGTGCATGTCCTCTTTTCTTGTATTGTGTTCTCATACTGTTAAGAAACTTTGTGAGATTATCTTTTACCTCTTCAATACTTTTTCTAGTTCCTTTTGAATACTTAAGAGTCACCCACATATCACCTTCTTTGAAGTTAGCCTTTATTAACCTTCGTATTCTCTTTTCTTTGTTCCTCTGATTTTGTTTTCTTATCTGTTCCGGAGAGGCTTTCTGTTTCTTATGTCGTTTTTCTCCCTTTGCTCCATAATTACCTATGAACTTATACTCATATTCATTAGAGCCAGGGAAACGCCATACATCTTTTCTGTATGCCATACCTGCCCCCTGTTAAAATGTTCTAACTTTAATATATTAATAAAGTTACAAAAGCGGACTGTTTTCGCCCGTATGCTTGACTTTCTATGAGTTTTTTCATATAATAATTAAAAGTGATTTTTATATGTACTCATGAAATTGCCGGCATTCCAGTGCCGGCTTTTTTCTATTCATTTGTAATGTTGCATTTACACACTTTTACATAAATGTTGTCTGTTGATGACACATCAACATAAAATTCTGCCTTTATCATTCCGTACTGCTTTGATAATTCAAATAATCGTTGATACAAATTATCATCTGGAACTGCCACAAGTGATGTAATCCAGTCCTTACTTCTTTCAGTGTCATTAAAATGCTGCTGCGCCTCTGTATACATCATATTCTTATTTGCAGAACACTATTTTACTTCAAAATGTTCTACATCCTCTTACTCCTTTCTGACATACCCTAATGCCGCTAATGCCTGCTCATTAAGTTTCTGTCCATATTCCTTCTTCTGCTTATCCGAAAGCGACTCATAATCGATAATCTTGTCACCTTCTATAATCTTTATTACTATGTTCATCTATTTCACCTCGTCGAAGCTTACTGTCTTATATGCTTCTGCTGATTGTCCTGATTACTGCTTTTAATCACAATATGATATATGACAATGTGGACAGCCTGTTATTAATGTTGAGCCGGCTTCTTCTACTGAAATTCCAGTTTTATATTCGCCGTGGTTAATCTGTGCATAAATATCACTATTGCAACTCCAACATTTTCCACTTTCTGGTGCAAAGTGTGGATATCCATTCTCTTTGCAATACTTATCCTGTGCTGCTCTTGCTTCACTTGAATTAAAATGTGCCATAATATCACCTCTTCCTATCATCTCTGCATAAAATTAATATTGTTATGCAGATAATCGTTGTTATTGCTACTGCTGTTGTGTTCATATCTTCTCCTCTTTATGGTCTTGTATCCACATCAATAAGACTTTCTGTATGAAAATACATCTTGTAATGATATGGGTCTGAATGTGTTCCTGTTATATCCTCAACAACATACATTGTGTAATCATTGAGATATATGTAATTCTTTCTGTATTCATCTGCGCCAGTTTTAACCGTACATACAAGTTCATTTTCACTATCATTGCTTATGCTCATATAGCCTTCTGCTTCCATAATGATTTTATCTGTACGTGCGTTGTATACTGTTATTTTTCGTTCACACTCAAAATAATCTGCCTGCTTTGACATATTGTAATTAACTTTATCTGCTTCACTACAACCTGTCATTGTTAATGATGCACCTAATATTAAAGCTGCTATTATTGTGTTTTTTCTCTTTATCATTCTTTACTCCTTAGACTGATCTCATCTATCTGTGGTAACTACAGAGTTAAGTAAATGTATATTTACTCTCTCTAACAAGTCTTGAGCTTCCCGGATTGTTAAACCATCTAATGCTTTAACAATCTGAGTGGCTCTTTTGGCACTTTCACCAGTAAATAACTTGCCACCCACTTTAAACTCACCTGTTCTCAAATCTCTCCATTGTTGTAATCCAACTGCATTTTCCATTCCTTGAGATAAGCACTTCTGTTCATTTTCCTTAGTGCCTGTTTCTTTTAAAACCTCACTAACAATATTGTCTGCCAGCTTGTCTATTAATTTATCTGTATTCTCTTTCACGTTCTCACCTCCTTGTATTGAAATACAGGGAAGTTTCTCTCCTGCTTTCCATCCATTCTTATGGTTAAATACCTTTGCCTTTTGATAGCCATCAACATATGGAACTTTTACAATAAATTGCTTTGTGATTTTTTCTCCATCTATTTCAATTTCTTCTTTATCATAATTAATTTTTATGCTATTCATTCTTAACCTCTTAAACTAATAATCATTAGCGCAGCTATTGAAAAATATATTGGGAAATTAGGATGCCTCTCTCTGAATGGTATCCTTATAACTTCATAATGCTTAATGCCAGATACTTTCATTTTCTTTATAGCTGATACCGCCTGTATAAATGCCTTGGCTTTCTCTTCTATGAATGGTTCATAACTGCGTATAACATACTTGTATTCTTTCCTTTCAATCTTTCTCACTCCTTTCTGTGGTTGGTTTTCATTCTGAAAACTTGTAAGGTAAAAAAATATTGGCAACTGGAATATGACATAATTCACAAAACAAATGTAATTGTGCTTTACTTATCTGTTTTTTTCCATTTTCCATATTCGCCAGTGTCATTCTTGATATTTCCATTTCATCCGCTAGCTGTGCTTGTGTCTTTCTTGCATTTACTCGCGCTGCTGCCAACGAAATTTTAATTGGTTCTGCATCGGTTTTCAAATTGTCAACCTCCTTTCACGATTATAATACTCCCCTTTTTGAAAACTGTCAATACATTTTGAAAACTTTTTTAGCTTTTTGCTTGCTTTTAGTTTTCTTTTTGATATAATAAAATTACAGAAAGGAGTGAACAATTTAATGGGTACTAACAAATTTGCAGAAATGCTTAAATATTACTTAATGATGAATAATAAAACACAATCTGATTTAGTTAATGACCTTGGATATGATAAATCAACTGTCTCTAACTGGTGTGCAGGATTAAGGGTTCCTAAGGTTGATGTTCTTATAGATATTGCTGACTATTTACATGTAAATGTTGGCGACTTGATAGAAGACAATCGTAATGAAGAAAGCTACTACTTAAACGACGATGCCAGAGATATGGCACAGTTTATGTATGAGAATCCTGAATACAAAGTATTATTCGATGCTTCTCGCAAGGTTAAGAAAGAAGATATTGAATTTGTTAAGCAAATGATAGATAGAATGTCAAATAAAGGGGAATAGGAAGGAGATTATATGTTTTTCTTTTTTGATGAGAATTTTAATGAACCAAGTGTTAATTCTGGTAATAAATCCTCTAGCTATACTGAGGCTGTTTTTGAGGATATAAAACATATTAATGAATATGGTCAAGAATTCTGGTATGCAAGAGATTTACAAACAGCTCTTGAATATGAAAAATGGAGCAATTTTAAAAAAGTTATTGAGAAGGCTGTGATTAATTGTAAAACCAGTAATATAGAAGTATCTGAACATTTTGCCGAGGTCGGCAAAACGTTGCCAATGCCCAATAATGCTTCAAAAACAATAATAGATTATGAATTATCTCGCTATGCCTGTTACTTAATAGTAATGAATGGCGACTCTCGAAAAGAAATAATTGCTTTAGGTAAAACATATTTCGCTGTCAAAACCCGTCAGCAGGAACTTATTGAAAATTATAACTCTCTTTCCGAAGATCAGAAACGACTAGCAATCAGACATGAAATGGCTGAACATAACAAGCAGCTTGTAGCTGCTGCCAAAGATGCAGGTGTTGATACATCCGTAGATTATGCTATATTCCAGAATTATGGTTATATGGGTTTATATGGTGGTCTTAAAGCTAAAGATATTCACGAAAGAAAAGGGTTAAAGAAAAACCAGAATATCCTTGACCATATGGGATATGAAGAATTAGCTGCTAATCTTTTCCGTGCTACACAGACAGAGGCAAAGCTAAAGAGAGAGAATATCCAAGGAAAAGCTAATGCTAACCAGACACATTATGATGTTGGTAAAGAAGTAAGAGATACCATCACGCGTCTTGGTGGAACAATGCCTGAAGATTTACCTACTCCTGAAAAGAGTATAAAAGAAATTGAAAAAGAACAAAAGAAACTTAAATGATATTTGATTAAAGAGGGGATGATTAATATTACTACTAATATTGTATACGCTGATATGCCTGTGACAATTAAGGCATACACTATGCATTGTAATGATGATACATACACTATTGTATTAAACTCCAGGCACTCCCTGGAGCAGCTTATGAAAGCGTATCATCACGAGATGAAACACATTGAAAATGGAGATTATGACAAACAGTGCAAAGATGTTCAGGTAGTTGAAATATTTGCACATAGAGAAGAGGGGGATATTTAATATGGATATATCTAAGGAACAATTCAAAAATATAAAAAAAGAAGGAGGGTTTTCAAGTTTTACATTTCTTACTACTGCAAAATATATAAATGGAACATCGTCTGCTGAAAAAACCTATTGTAGTATTGGACTATATAACGCAGGATTACTCCTCGACGTTACAGGTAATACAAAATCTTTATATAAAAGCGAGGAAATTACTAATGTATTTTTAGCAAATCCTTACATTGTAATAGAATTTATTGATGATAATTTCTGGGTTTTGTCTGCATCAGATAAAAAACTCAAAAAAATATATGATGGACTATTATATACCGGTGTTAATTCTGATATAAAAGATGTACATCAATTCTTAGAAAAAAATATAATTACAGATTCCAATGGTAATGATTTATCTAATAAAATAAAAATCTGTAATAATTGCGGTGATAAGTTACTAGTAAAAGCTGAAAAATGCCCTTATTGTGGAAAAAAGGATACCGGATTTTATATTGTAGATAAAAATGATACTGAAAAAATAAATACAATTATAGGAAATGTGCCACATTCCAAAAATGGCACTCCTATTTGGAATACAAAGAATCCCTCAATTACCAAAAAAGGACAGATTAAAGAAAAAGTAAAAGAAAACAAAGCTAATGGAATAGCTTGTTGTCCTAAATGTGGAAGTACCAGCATAAACTATTCCACTAAAAAATTAAGTTTGGGAAGAGCTCTTCTTGGAGGTGCTACATTTGGAAGTACTGGAGCAATTATAGGCGGACTTTCAAGCAAACAAGGTGTAGTTAAATGCTTAAATTGTGGATACAGTTGGAAATTATTATAATAGGAGGCTAACAATTATGAACACTAAAAGCAAATGGTACTTAAGCACTTGGTTTATTGCACTTTTATGTGCATGCTGGTTTCTTATTATTCCGCCTATAATCGGCATTATTCTTCTTATCATAAAAGCTGTAAATGATAAGAAACAAAAAGAACTATTCACACAAACATTCAATCAGAACAATCAACTATCGCAGGAATATTCTGAAATGAAACAAACATGTGATGAGCTAGGTGTTACTGAATATATAGAAACAAAGAAAAAGATTGAACAAATAGAACAGGAATCAGCCGCAAAGATTGCTTCTGCTGAAAGCGAAGCAAAAGCTAACCTTGATTCTCTCAATGAAGAAATACAAAGTAATAATGTATTAATTGATAAATTGAGAACTGAAATTAATGAATTGCAACAACAGGATGATAAACTAAAAAAATCTCTTGCAACCCAGCAGCGTAAAATATCACGTTCCAAAGAATTGTATAAAAGTTTTGCTTATGCATTTGATAACTTCATAAATTTAGAAATCCCTTATGATAGTTGCATATTAAGCACAAGTGATTTAGAAGATGCCGAAGAAATTGCTCCTTCAGTAATTCTTAAATTACATTGTATGGACATAAAGAGTCTGCGAAAAGCTTATAAAGATAATGAAAAGCTTATAGACAATCTTTTAAAGCAATATTCTGCCAGATATACAACCAAAGCTAATAAAGCTATCTACAACCTAATGGTAATAGCATTAAGAGCTGAATTACAGAATGTATTATATGCACTAAAATATGAAAAGCTAGATACTGCAATCGAACATGTAAAAGATATTTCTGCAAAATACCTTAAGATTGCTGGCGAAGGCAATCAGACTATTGCTGGTACTCTTACAAAGTTCATAGGCGAATTAGAATATCTCTTTATTAATGCTGTTAAAATTGAATATAATTACTATGTTAAACGTGAGCAAGCTAAGCAAGAACAGATGGCTCTTAAAGAACAAATGCGACAGGAAGCTGAAGAACATAAAGCTCTTGAACGTGAAAAGAAACATATTCAACAGGAAGAAGAAAAGTTCAATACTGAAATTAGTAAGTTGCAAGATACTATGTTAAATACTACTGATGAATCAGAAATTGATAAACTCAAGGCAAGAATCCTTGAACTTCAATCTCAATTAGGTGAAGTAATTATTAAAAAGGATGAAATAACTAACTTACAAAATGGTAAAGCCGGTACTGTTTATATAATAAGTAACTTAGGAGCTTTTGGTGAAGATGTATTTAAAGTAGGTATGACACGTAGGCTTGAACCTCAAGACAGAATTAATGAGCTCGGAAACGCCAGCGTTCCTTTTAAATTTGATGTACATAGCTTCATATTCTCTAAAGATGCTGTAGCTCTTGAAAATAAGATGCACGAAATACTTAATGATAGACGTGTAAATAAAGTTAATATGCGTAAGGAATTTTTCAAGATATCTATAGATGAGCTTGAAAAGATAGTTGATGAAATAGAACCAACGGCAGAATTTAACAAAACAATGGTAGCTGGCGAATATCGTCAATCTCTTTCTTCTGATTCTAACTATACTAACTCATACTCTCTTGATGATGATGATGAAGACGAATAATTATCGGCTTTAAACCAACATTTTATGTGTTGGAGATGTGGGAATGACTATTGACACTAATATACATTCAAGATACACTACTCTTGAACGTACTCTGGTGTCCTTCGGGCCCAGAGTCTTTTTATACCATCTCGGTGATAATGCCGTTATGGTTTTAAAATAAATAAAAGCCCCTGTGCTACCAACACAAGAGCTTTTACTACGATACTTACATAAGCTGTGCTTATGATATAATACCGCCCTAGACAAGCTATATTATATCATTCATAGCACCGCTTTTGCAAGTGGTGTTATTTTTGTACCCATTTTTGAGTTGCACCGGTGCAACTTGCATATATTTTACAGAAAGGATGATTAATATGGCTAAGGATATACTTAATATGAAATCTGCGTGTGCTTATATCCGTGTATCTACTGACAAGCAGGAAGAGCTTTCTCCGGATGCACAAAAACGTCTTCTGATAGACTTTGCTAAAAAGAATAATATGTCCCTTCTGGCAAGTAATATCTATCTTGATAATGGTATTTCCGGCAAGAAAGCTGATAAAAGACCAGAATTTATGAAAATGATAGGAATGGCAAAAAGCAAAGAACACCCTTTTGATGTTATTCTTGTATGGAAATTCAGCCGATTTGCGCGTAACCAGGAAGAGTCTATCGTATATAAGTCTTTACTGAAAAAGAACCACGTTGAGGTTGTGAGCATATCAGAGCCTTTGATTGATGGTCCTTTTGGAAGTCTTATTGAAAGAATAATTGAATGGATGGATGAATACTACTCTATCCGTCTCTCCGGAGAAGTTCTACGTGGCATGACAGAAAAAGCATTAAGAGGTGGCTACCAGTCTTCCCTTCCGCTGGGTTATAAGATGAATAAAGACACTGGCATTCCATACATATATGATGATGAGGCTGTTATCGTACGTAAGATTTATCATGATTATATATCCGGCCATAGTTACTTAGAGATTGCCAGGGAGCTTAATTCTCTTGGGTACCGGACTAAACGTGGTTCGACATATGAAGGACGTACTGTGGAATACATATTATCCAATCCATTCTACTACGGTGCTGTAAGATGGAACAGACAGAAACATGATGACCATACTATTAAATCTGTTAGCGACTGGATCATAGCAGAAGGCAAACATGAATCTCTGATTGATAAAGAGACTTGGGATGAAGTCCAGCATCTTATAGCACTGAGGAGCCGTCCTTACAAAGCAAGAGCTGCAGGGCATATGAAACACTGGCTGGGTGGAATTGTCAAATGTTCAGACTGTGGAGCTTCTCTTATGGCCGGTCTTAATGCTACAAGATATCAGTGTGGCAATTACAACAAAGGAAAATGTTCACATAGTCACTATATTAAAACTGTCGCACTTGAACATGCTGTATATGAAGCGTTTGAACGTGTTTTAGATGGAAGTGTGGAATTGCATTACGAACTTAAAAAAAGCTCAAATGAGCCTGATACAGATGACAGAAGTGTTATCTTAAATCAGTTGTCTAAACTAGAGGATAAAGAAGCAAGAATAAAACAGGCATATCGGGATGGAATCGACACCTTAGAGGAGTACAAAGAGAATAAGCAGCTGCTTAAAGATGAACGTGAAGCACTTGAAAAACAGTTAGAAGCCTTCAGCTCGGCATCTGATGATTCAAATTCTAATGCAACTATGCTTAAGAGCATATCAACTGTATATGACATTATAAAAGATACCTCTCGTGATACTCTTACAAGGTCGAATGCTATAAGAAGTATTGTGGATCATTTTGTTTATGATAAGGAAAAGGATAAATTGGAAGTGTACTTCTTCATGCAGAAATAATGGATTATTGAATATTCTAATATGTTACATATAAAAAGTGAAAGCCACAAACACAGTGTTTATGCGGCTTTCACTATTGTATACCTTATTGAAGTATGGTGGACCAGACGGAGAATTAGGAGCATCTATGCGCTATATTTCACAACGATATTCTATGCCTTACAGAGAAGTATCAGGACTACTTACAGATATAGGTACAGAAGAATTAGGACATTTTGAAATGATCAGCACAATGGTTCATCAGCTTACAAGAAATCTTTCAATGGAACAGATTAAGGGAACTCCTTTTGAAGCCTACTATGTAGATCATACAGCAGCCGTATGGCCTCAGGCCGCTGGTGGAATTCCATTCAATGCCTGTGAATTCCAGTCAAAGGGAGATGCTATAACAGACATAACTGAGGATATGGCTGCAGAGGGTGCGATTGTATAAAGACAACATTGAGGTTTTAAAAGAAAGTTCCCGATAA
>ERZ1106943.347-NODE-347-length-63763-cov-8.773890_pt1 | contig 63763 bp, 86 predicted proteins | sample MGYA00403671_ERZ1106943 | MGnify/ENA primary metagenome ERZ1106943 (study PRJEB35170, sample SAMEA104062427) | human gut metagenome | biome: human gut; feature: human-associated habitat; material: faeces | place: Denmark | collected 2012-06-14 ...
GAGCAACGCCCTTCTAAGGCGTGGGTCTTGCGTTCGAATCGCAACGGAATCACTTACAAAACACGACTGATAACACAATATAAATTATTGATTTTCAGTTGTGTTTTTGCTTTTTATAAGCAAAATGTCTTCCAGATGCGCTTTTAAAAAAAAGTGACAGAAAACCCACAGGTGAGCTATAAGGTTTGTCGCTAGGGTTTGTCGCTGGAATTTTAAAAGTATCAAATTATGGCTACCTTAAACTTAAAAATCCTCCCGAACAGACGTAAATTGTCGGGCAAACTTGGAATTTATGTATCTTTAACTTTTAAGAAGGAAGTTCGGTATATCTCTACTGAATTCGAGGTTGATGATGAATACCAGTTTGAAAACGGGAGGGTGTGTTACCGCAAGGATGCGGCAATCATGAACAAAAGAATACAGTATGTGCTGGGTATATACCGGGAACGGATGGAAGGTCTCAATCTGAATAGATTCTCCAACTGTGCACAGTTGAAAGAAGTGTTGATGAAGGATGGGGAGGAAGCTGAGGCGATAACGGTGCGGCAGCTCTTTGAAAGAAGAATAGAGCGTCTTGAAAAAGAAAAGAGGATCTCATACGCGGAAATGAACCGTTATACCTGCAAGGTTATCGTGTCTCTCATTGGTGATATACCTATAGATTACCTGACAAAACGTGACATCCGGGAAACGCTCTTCAAGGGGATGCAGCGCAGAGGATATGCGAAGGGGAATATACAGATGCGCATGACCCATTTCAAGGCTGCTATCAATGAAGCTATAGATGAGGGGCTGGTAAAGTATGAAGAACATCCGTTCAAGGGGTTTACCATGCCGCAATCGGAACCCAGGCTGATGGATATAACAGTTTCTCAGTTCCAGCGTATCAGAGACATGGTGACTTCTGATAACAAACTCATGCTGGCACGTGACCTCTTTCTCCTGTCGTTCTACTTGGGCGGGATCAACCTTGCAGACCTTGTTGAGACGGACCTGTCAAGCAAGACAATGATATACGTCAGAAAAAAGAGTGCAGAGCACAAGACGGGAGAAAGAACTACATCTTTGACCATACCCGATGAGGCGAAAACAATCATCAATAAATACATTTTGGGAAACAGGTTGAACTTATCGTTCTGCAACGGGTACAAGAATCTGCAACGGTATGTCAACAAATGTTTCGCAGCCTTGGCACAACATATAGGCATTCAAACTTCATTCTCTTACTATGCCGGCAGAAAAACATTCGCACAGTTCGCTTTTATGATAGGAATAAGGACAGAGGTGGTGGAGTATTGTATAGGGCAGTCTGTAAAAAAGAATAGACCCATTTACAATTATGTGCGAGTGATGCAGAAACAGGCTGATGCGGCAGTACGGAAAGTGATACAATATACTGTCGATCCGGAAAGCTTTGAAACTGAGAACATCCTTTAGAGGATGCCGCCCCACTATTTTGTACACGAACGTAATCATGGAGTATAAAATCAATAAAATAAGGATTGATTTAATTGTTTGCTGTCGTTAACAGATGTCTAAAGACCGGACTTCTATAACACTATATGGTAAGTCCGGTCTTTTTAATATATTTCTCTATATCTTTCACAAGTTTTTTTATCACTTCTTGCCTGACTTGGTTTTGAGCCAACTCAAAAAATCCGCTTTAATAATAAAAAGCATAATACCCCAAAGTGCATAGTTTTATTTTGGTTTATTTTTCATAGCAAAATATTATGGAGTGTTATACGTTTATAAGTTATGGCATAAAACACAGCCAATAATTATATAAACAATACTAACTATAGCATTAAATTTTACATTCATTTGATCTTTACTAGTAATCATAGTATAAATACATTTGATAATGCCAATTATGACAACTGCAATGAGGCAATTAATAACTGTTTCATAATTGGCTAGTTCTTGTTTAAGTAAATGAATCTCATTAAAATTATTGCTAACTGTCCCATGAAGCTGGTCAACATTCATTTTTGTATTTTCGAGTTGAGCTTTAATTAAATACATCTCTTGCTCATTAGAGCTGGCATTAAGATATTCATGTAAATCCATAATATTATTATATTTAAGTAAGACGTGTAAAGTATAATACATTCCTAATATATTGAAAAATAAAAATGGTTTTAAACAAAGAGAATCACCGTTCTTTTGTTTCCTTACTGATTTCTTTGTTGGCCCATCTTTGCTGTGTTCTTTTACTGCTTTCTATTATAGTAACAATAAGCCGTGAATATGAATTTTTTATCAATTTTTTAGTAGGTATATTATCATTTTTGAGTAGGATAGAATAATTTCCACCCAGAAACGCCGTCTTTTTTCAAGAATAACAACGCTACCATTATACAAGAAAAAAGTGTTGCGACAATAACAGGCATAAAATAATCCCCGCGCTCCATATCACCGATCACTATTGCATTGATGTATTGAAAAACAAAAAAGAAAGATAATGCATCCCTTTTAATTCTTAATATATTTATCAATATCGCTATCATTATTATACTGGAACCTATTGTTACATAACATATATCATTATCATATAGACCAGAATCTACTTTTATTAATTGCTGAGGTATGTTTATCACATGTCTTATGACAAAAATAACCAATAACCATTTTAGGATTGGATTTAATTTCTCTTTCATTTATGTTAATATTAGCGTTTTATTTTTATGACTTCATTACTCCGTACATTATAATATTCCTCTGTCCACGCATCAATAATACGATTTTCAGAAACACGTACATAACGTCCATTAAGAACATATAAAAACCCCAAGACCAATGCAATAATCATTATTACAACTTTAACAATCCGATACATTTTATCACTCATGATATTCTTCATTTATAACATATTCGACATTCTCTCCTGCCCATACCCTTAGCTTGTTCAAGACTTACGGATTTCACATCTCCCGAACATCTGTCCAGCCCACGGCATTCGTCCGTCTTGTGATATACTCTGGCTTTCGGACCTGTACAAATATACACTTTAGCGGCATCACCGCATGATGTCATTCCCACCCCTGCCACAAAAAAAGGAAGCAGAAACAATGAGGCTATAACCAACCTTTTCATATACTTTATATTTTTTGCACAAAAATACGTATTTAATTGTAATTTGCAACATAAATCACAAAGTTTTACATTATAGGTTGTTTTTAATAAAGTTATTTTCTATCTTTGCCTAACAGAAATGAGATGATAATAAGGATGCCTCCAGCAAAAAAAATCGCACGGTGATACCTCAAACGTAAAGCTCTACACAAAGCATCCTGTAATGTTTACTCTAAAATTAGTACATCAAGTGTGGTAAGTAGGAGAAAACAACAATAAAAAAAATATCATTTTCTTAAGCTGACAAGGTTGATAATTGACATAGTACAAGCACTATGTTAGTACATCTCAACATTTTGGGTGCGTCTATGAAAGGCGTACCTTTTTTTGTCTATTTGCGTTTGCGTTCTTTCTTCTTCACTCTATATTATATTCGGGTTGCTATGCTAATCATGGAGAGCATAAAATTTCAATCCGATATTAATGAGTTGAAAAAAATGCTGGAGAAAGATCAGGATGAAAAAATTATGAGTGAAATCCGAAAAATAAGAAAAAGATACTTTGAAGAAACGGTTGCTGTCATCACTGATAGTAACCGTTTCAAATAATTAGAATAACAACTTAAAAATAGCGTCTATAATAATCTCTCTATCCTTATTTTCTTCTTATTCTGATGGCAATGACCTTTGCTGTTTTATTCTTGCAGTATTGGCAGCAAAATCGCTGTGCACATGTTTCGCAGTTGCGACACATATCTAGTAGATATTGTTTTTCCCGTTTGAGCACATCAACCTTGTATTGCAGGTCTAAAATGACATTTTTTATAGTTTCTTCCATAATAAAAAAAGTATTAGAGTCTATTTGGTATTCTATAGAAGAAACAATGTCAGATTCGTTATTGTTTAACCGTAATTGACATTTCTCTTTTCTTCAATTTGCTTTTCAAGAAATTTAACTTTCTCTTTTAATAGTGATATAGTATCATGCTGGTCGTCTATTACCTTTTTATACCAAGCTTCATCAAAATCATTTGCTTTAATAGAATCGCTAGTCTCATTTAACATTATGGCACCTGTACCACGAAGCAGCCATTCAGCACTTATCTCAGGAAAAGCGTTGAGTATGGCTTCTATTATTTCTAAACTAAGTTTACGTTTGCCTAACATATAATAATTAAGCGTCTTTTGATTTACTCCAATTTTTATAGAGAAATCTCTTTCCGATTTTGCCATTTCGGAGATCATTATTTTAATTCTGTTTATTATTTCCATATTACTACAATTGTTCTTGTGCTTGGATATTCCTTCATCTGCTTTTTGGACCATTTTTTTCTAGAAATTTAATCCTTTCTTTCTGCATTTGGATTAAATCATGTTGGTCGTCCACTATTTTTTTATACCATGTTTCATCGAAATCATTTGCTTGAGTTGAATTACTGAATTCATTCAAAATCATATTTCCTGTACCACGAAGCAGCCATTCAGCGGATAAATCCGGAAAATAGAGAAGAAGTCCCTTTGCTCTATCTACGGTAATACTCTTTGCTTTCGTGAAAGCACCATTTCCCCAACCAAGTTCTCTCTCTGCTGATGTAGGAGAAATCCCTTTGTAATTTAGGTATTCTTGAATTTTCTCTTTTACTGTCATAGCTATATTTCTTTAATGTTAATAATTTAAAACAGGTAGAACATTTGTGGTTGTAATAATCTTGTATATCTACGAATGTTCTTATATTTGCATTGTGATTATAAATCATAATCACATGAGCGATGATTAATTTTCAAATATAGATAAACGATATGGAAACAGCAAACATGAAATGTAGAATTTGGCTTCCCTATGGGAAGAAGGCTAAACTGGCTTCTTATTTCGGTGTCAGTAGTGAAACGGTGAGAAAGGCATTGGCTTTTGAATGTGGGGACAATGACTTTCATGAAACGATACGTAAAGAGGCGATAAAGAATTATGGTGGGCAGAAAATATTTATTCCATGCAAATATGCAGGTTAGTATGATACGCAAAAAAAGAAACAAAATAGCCTTGGGCGGGCTTGATAAAACCCTTTGTATGTATGATGAAAAATATAGTCATTACATCTTTGGCAACCGTGATTCTGATCGTTGCGTTCATGTTCGGTTATCCTTATTACAGGGTATGGGCGGCAGAACAGAGGGGCAGGGCGGAATTTGCTGAAGCCGAACAGAACAGAAAAATAAAGATAGAGGAGGCGAAGGCAAATTTGGAAGCTGAGAGACTGAATGCGCAGGCGGAGATAGAGAGAGCTAAAGGTGCGGCGGAAGCCATTAAAATTGAAAACGGAAGCATTACTCCCACTTATATACAATATCTGTGGGTAAGACAGCAAAGCAACTTGAATAACAAGACGGTGGTATACATACCTACGGAAGCTAATCTTCCATTGCTGGAGGCTTCAAGAAATGACAAGACAGTAAATCCATGAAAGCGATAGTAGAAGAAAAATACATTCCCAACATCTATGTAAAACAGATACTGATATTGGGAATGGTCATAATGACAATCAAGTCATGTGCCATAACCTATAGCTGTAGCGAAACTATAAAGTTATTCGGAATCCCGATTTATTATAGTTACGGTATTGGCAAGGACGGGCAACAGCTCACCTATTGATTGGTCTGCGTTGATAAATGAAAAACTAAAAAGACAACAGGAGGAATGAATATGAACAGATTATCCAAGCAGTGTATAGTTTTTATAGCGGGTATGATCTCATTCCTGTATGTTCTGGGATTGGTAGGGCATCAGGATTACATTGAGGAGATATTGTATAACATGCCTCAGGAAACTTATGATATGATTGTACAGAAGCTGGGAAACGTGTCAAGATCGGAGATTGCTGCTGAATATGAGGCGAACAGGGCATTTTATGATAACCTTAACAAATAAATTATGAGACGTGATTTTCAAACATCAAAGGCAGAGGAAGAATTAGGGAACCTTTTTCTTGTTGCCAGGAAGAAGGGCATAACATTTACAAAGAGAGAGGCGTCCAGGTGGGTCGGAGGTCGGTATGTTCTTGAAAGGCTCGTGGCCGAGAGGAAAATACGGATGGCAAAGCCTGGGGACAGGCAGAACTCGGAATGGAAATGCAATGCGGAGGATGTGTTACGCCACGCATTCAAATATTAAGAATACACTTTAAAACCTTGAACTTATGAGTATAAAAAGAACGTATTGGACCAAACAGGAGATAGATATACTGTGTGCCATGTATTCCAACACAAAGGCTGCCTGTATACAGGATATTCTTACGCGCCACAGCCTCAACTCAATCTATAAAAAGGCGCGTGAACTTATGCTTGATGCGTACTCGTTTCATCTTGAAGAAATACATTATATCCGTTCCATGGCACAGGATATGACGGTGAAGCAATTGTCACAGAAGATGGGATATAGCGAGCGCACCATTTACCGCCGCTTGAAAGCTATGCGTACCAATTTATAAATAGTTCCGTTATGAGCAAATCACCTGAACATGATTTACAGACCCGGTGTGTGACCTGGTTCCATTACCAGTTTCCATATCTGAAACCTTTGTTCTTTTCCGTCCCCAACGGAGGATATAGAAACAAGGCTGAGGCAGCGCGTCTTAAGGCGGAAGGTGCTAATGCCGGAGTGTCTGACCTTATCTTGCAGCTGCCTGCCGGAAAATGGTCAAGCCTCAACATTGAGATGAAGGCGGGCTCTTCACAAAGGGAAGAGCAGAAAGTATATCAGACATGCGTGCAGGCATCTGGAGGACGCTACGAATTATGCCGTTCCTACGAACAGTTTGTTGATCTGACCATCGAATATATATCGCAAGTTGATGGGCGGATACTGGAACAGATTCGTCAGATCCACTTTGAGCGTGAGGAAGAGGAAAAGCGGAGGATACGTGAGCGTTATCAAAAAAGAATTAGTAAAACATTAAAACCATAAATCATGATTGTAGAAGCAACAGGAAAGGTCATGCAGGTCCTCTCAAAAATAGAAGGGGTCAGCGTGAAAACTGGAAAGGCATGGGAGAAATTCACATATCTTATAGAGCAGTCGGGTATGCGTCCCACTTCTTTGGTGGTTTCAGTATTCAATTACGGAGAACACGTGGGAGAGTCCCTTAATGTGGGGGAGACTGTAAGAATGTCTCTTCGCATAGAGGCGCATTTTGTAAAGGAAGGACAGAAATGGTATAATGAGGTTACGGCTTTCAATATTGTATCTTTCCGTTAAAGTTAAAATTAAAACGAAGTATTAATGGGTAAAGTAAAAATCTATATAAGCGGACCGATAGCGCATTATGATCTTCATGAGCGGAAGCATGCTTTTCTCATGGCGAAAGAAAGACTTGAATCACAAGGTTATGATCCTGTGAATCCTTTCGATAACGGTGTTCCTGATGATGCGCATTGGAGAGAGCATATGAGAGCCGATATCGCGATGTTGCTGAAATGTGACGCTATTTTCATGCTTCCCGGATGGGAACTGTCTAAGGGATGCAAGCTTGAGCTTGATGTGGCTTCAAGCTGTGGTATAGCCGTTATTATCGAACCTGTTCAACCCTGTGACTATGACGTTAAAAAGAGTGGAGCCGAAACGTGTGTACTGCCGTAATTGCGCCAATAGCTCGGACCATCGGGGCAATTCATGTTTTTGTAGTGCGAAGGGACATCGTGAATGTGCCTGTAACAAGTACGGACAGATATGTAAGTTCTACAAAAAGATCATATAAAGACTCTAATAAATATGGTTTATGACAACAAGAAGCAGATTATATAAGCTTCACTATTTGCTTCGTAAAAGAGGTAATGAGGTGAATGTTAGAAACAGGACAGTATACCGGAGAGCCAAGTCCCTTCCTGCTATAGAGGAGAAATGGATGAAGGAACTGATAGAAAATGGATATATGGTGGGGAACAACCTGTTTGCCCCCCCCTCCTAATAATAACTCTTAAACTTAATAGAAATGGCAACACATGGAATGACAATAGCAAAAGCATCCACGGATGATTTTGAGAAAGTGTATAATCTGCTTTCTCCGATGGAGGAACTCTTCAACAGCAAATGGTGTAATGAGGAAGGATGGACTGAATGGGATGATGGTGATGAGGATAAACAGGAGCTTCTTGCTATCCGTAAGGAAATAGCAAAGGATGAATACTGTGAAGAGGATGAGGTGGATAACCGCCTTATTCTATATGAATTTATCAAACGCAGGATGAGACTATGCGGATGTAGCAACTGGCAACGTGTTGTAATTGCCGCCGAATGTCTAATTGACACTTTCTGCGATCCGCAGGAATCTTGCTTGGCTTGGCGTCCAGATTTGGAGCGTGCGATGGATAATATGATGTTGGGGGAATGATTTTAAAATCATAAGATTTATGAGAATGATAGAAATAAATAAAGAGGTAGAGGTGGAAATTGACCTTGATGATTATTTTGATGAATTTCTAGAGGATGCTGACGACGATGATTTGATTAAGGAGTTGAAGGATAGAGGATACAGTGTCGAAAAACAGGCACTCCCGATAAAAAATGAGTGGGGAGTTAACCACGAGCAAAACAAACGCTTCTTATGTGACTTGCTTGATATAGGATATCATACGAGAAATAATGTTTTAATTGACCTTATAATAAATAACATACGATGAAGCAGAATACCCCCAAGCTTATTCCGGAATTCCACTATGAGATAAGCAGGAATGGTGAATTATGGAACACCAACACCGGAAGACTGATAAGACCCGGTTCGGACGGACGTTACTTATTAAGAAAACAGAAGCGTATGTATCGGTTTACTTATGGCAGGCTTCTGTATGCGGCTGAACATGGGATATGTCCTGATTCCATAAAAGGGATAGTCATTATGACGGAAGATAACAAACCGGTTCTGACGACACGCGGGGATTATTGCAAGAAAGTCATAATACCTTTCAGACACGGTTCTTCCCAAAGAGATCTGGTCCAACGCTATCGCGAGGCTGTCCGTATAGCCGAAGTTATGATAGACTTTTATGAAGAAGGTAATATGGAGGAGATGGTGTCCGCTTTTACCATTTACGAATCAAAGGTCAAAGGCTATATGTATTCAGGAGGATTCACCAACAGCCAGGATGTTATAAAGGAAGCGTGGCAAAGTATCATCACCCGTGTAATATCAGGCGTAAGTGAAAAGAAACTGTTCACAATTGATCCTTATAATTATCTCCGCCGGTGTGTACGCAGCTATTTCAGTGAAAGGAAAAGGGAGCGTATGGCATTGGTCGGGACACCGGAAAGGAGAAAAGGGCAAATAACCTATGATGAGATTATGGAAATGTTATGATTCAAAACGGAACAGAAATGAAGCAAAGTAAATTGACTCACGGCTCCCTATTTAGTGGTATTGGCGGTTTTGAATTAGGTGCCGAAATGGCAGGAATTGACACTTTGTGGAATTGTGAGATAGAAAAATTTCAAGGTGAAATATTAAAAAACAAATTTCCTCATGCAGAAAGATTCACAGATATTACAAAAACAACCGAACTCCGATATGTGGACATCATTAGTGGAGGATTTCCGTGTCAAGACATCAGTGTTGCCGGAAAACGTGAAGGTATTAAGGGAAAGCGCTCCGGGTTGTGGAGTGAGATGTACCGAATTATATGGGAAGTTAGACCTAAATACGTCATCATTGAAAATTCGCCAGCTCTCACTATTTCCGGTCTCGAACAAGTCCTATGCGACCTTTCCAAAATCGGGTATAATGCGGAATGGCAATGTATATCAAACTACGCTTTTGGATACCCACACAAAAGGGAAAGACTTTATCTTATTGCCTACTCCAACAAAATCGGATTACAAGGCGACGTTTGCAAATGTGGAAGCATTAACTCGATATTTAAACAGTGGACATCAGATACGAGTGTCGGATATACTTGCGCAAAAAGGATTCTTGAAATCCCAGCGCATAGCACTGTTAGAAATGATGATGGGTTTCCCGATTGGTCACACAGAGTTGGAAGTATCGGCAATGCGGTAAATCCAACAGTGGCAAAATATTTATTTGAATGTATTAAGATTTTCGATAAACAATTAGAGTAAAACAATATAGATATGAATAAAAGAACAATGCAAATAGATGTCATCGGTCCAGTTGAAGGAACTGAATTGATGAAATGTAAATTGTATATTGATGGTCGTGTGTGTGTCATCGGAATGTCACAGTATGACTATGAAGAGCTAATTCGTGAGAAAGTGTTTATCCGCGATGGAAAGAGTGTTGATTCTGCTGGTGTGATAAACACGACTAACACTTTCGTTGAAGAAGATTAATATTCAAAATCGAACAGAAATGAATAAAACTCAAAAGAAATTGTTGGCAAGGCTTATGGCTGTTACAAACAGCCTTGGCGGAACGCTTGACGGTACTGCTACCTGTGAGCAAAAATACATTGATAGGCAACGTGCTCACAGGCTCTCATACAAGGTCATATATGGTTTATTTGGCGATAATCCTAACAATCCCTATCGTGAAGATGATATAAATAATGCCTATAAAGCTATTGAGGAAATGGAGAAACTGGTACAAAAGGTATATCCTGACCGGAGTGGCTTTTTGAAAAATGAAGAAAAACAATAACCCTCAAAACATATGAAAAATGAGTGAAACAAAAATCATATTAGATGCCTGTTGTGGCAGCCGTATGTTTTGGTTCGACAAGGAAAATCCTTGGACCTTGTTTGCTGACATTAGAGATGAAGAGCATACTCTTTGCGACGGTCGAAGTCTGAAAGTTCATCCGGATATTGTATCTGATTTTACCAATATGCCATTCCTAAATGAATCTTTTAAACTGGTAGTCTTTGATCCGCCCCATCTTTTAAATGTGGGTAAAGAAAGTTGGTTGGCCAAGAAGTATGGTAAACTTCCCGAAGATTGGCCAAGGGTGATAAAAAAAGGAATTGATGAATGCTTTCGAGTACTTGAAAATTACGGCGTTCTCATTTTCAAATGGAATGAAGACCAGATAACGGTTAAAGAAGTATTGAAAGCCATCGGACGGCAGCCGTTGTTCGGTCACACCACCGGAAGGCATGGCAAAACTATGTGGATGTGTTTTATGAAACTACCAATTAACTAATAAAGACTTAAATAATATGATATCATGAATGCCTTACAATTTAAAAAACTGAAAATCGGAGATCGAATATTGACCTATAATGGTACGTGTACCACAGTGGCTGACATTGACCGTAGGGCGGGAAAACTGACTTGTGGCAACGGGCAATGGAGAGATTACCATCGTGTGCGTATGGCGGTTGAAACAGATCTGCTGGTTGAACATAAGAGAGTTCAGGATTACGTACCACCTGATACAGTCATTCTTTCTCGTGCCTTGTTGCTTAAATTGGGCTTCTCAAAAGTATGTATTCTTCGTGCTATAGAAAATTGCGGGCCGGATGGCTTTTTGGGGACCTTGCAGGATCTTTTTGTCAGAACGGAATTCATCTCTATCGAATATGTGCGGAATTTTGTTCCGGTAATGATAAGGGAAGGACTGATACAAAGAAAAGTTGTAAAACGTGGCTTGTTCAGGTTGACTATTAATAAATAATTAAATAATATACTCGTATATGGGACAGGAAAGCAGACGGAAGTCTTTTGTTTTTTATACTGAATGGAAAGAGGTGCTAGTGGATTATCCACCGGAGGTCAGACTTGAGGTGTACGATGCGGTCATTGAATATGCCGAGTCGGGGACATTGTCGGAGCTGAGACCGTTGGCTAAAATGGCATTCTCCTTTATAAAGAAACAGATAGACTCTAATAAGGACAAATACGATGATATTATAGCGAAGAGAAGTGAGGCCGGCAAGAGAGGCATGGCCAGCAGGTATAATAAGGACGTAACAAAAGATAGCAAAAGTAACAAGTGTTATAACAAGACAGCAAATCTAACAAGTGATAACAAAAGTAACAAAAGCTATCAAAGCGTAACAAATCTAACTATAAATGATTATGAGAATGATAATGATGATGTTTTCTTTCAAAAAGAAGAAGAAAAAGTTTTTGGTTCTTCCCCCTTGAAACCCTTGCAGGAATTGTTTGATGAGATGAAGCGGAACGACTCCTGGGCGGAAGGCCTCATCATGAACAAACATCATGAGGGATACAAGGCTTTCAATCAGGAAACATTATCGGATTTTCTGGAAGAATTTTTCCGGAAACTTCAGAATGAGAATTGTACAATGGTCAATCCGGGAGACGAATATAGGCATTTCTCCAATTGGCTGAATAAAAAGCTTGAATGTAAATCCGATGAAAGAACCAAAACAGATAAAAGAACTAATGCCCGAACCGAAGGACAGGACTACAATTACGGTCATGAAATCGATCCCCCGCACATCATCAAACTGGGAGGAGAGGGGAACGTATAACTTCCGGATGGGAAACGTAAGGATGATGTTGTCCGATGAGGAAATAGAGAAGTTCTGGAAGCATAGGCTGATACTTTCCATGCGGACTGCTGCTCCTGATTTCATGGTGGACGGTTCTAATTGTCAATTGCTAAGCGAGATATACCAATGGGTATGGCATAAGTCAGATGTGCTGTCCGGAAAGAAAGGAATACTGCTCTATGGTCCGGTGGGAAGCGGGAAGACCACCATCTTGAAAGGATTGCAGGTCTATATGGCACTTATCAACAGACTGGTATACGGTTGTCGCCGTTCCGACATCTGTTTTGAGATGCGTTCGGCCACGGAGATAGCCTTACGCTATTCCTCCCAAGGTACGGAGGCACTTGACAGATGGACAACAAAAGGCATGGCCGGACACCTGATAATTGACGAGATTGGGCGGGAGGAAAATGCAAAGCATTTCGGCACATCGTGCAATGTCATACAGACCATCTTGCAGATGCGTTACGAACTTCGGCATGAGATGCTTACATTCGGCACGACAAATATCGACATGGAGGATCTGTCGCAGTTTCGCAACCTCTATGGAGATTATGTGTTGGACCGTGTCAAGGAGATGTTCAATATTGTTCACCTTGGCGGCAACAGCCGTCGTAAATGGATATAAAATGGAAAAAGAACTAGAAAAACTACAAAGGCAGCTTGCTATGGCGATAAAGGAACGCCGTTACGCCAGAATGGCCGAGTTGCAACGAAAAATTGCGGCCTTGCAGAATGTTCGTGAACATGTGCCGTTGTCATTTCTTCTACCAAAGTTCACACCACAGGAGAGGGATAAGGCACTGGTGTTGATGCATCAGGTATTCGTATTCGCTGACATGCTTTATGGCGCGGCGCTGGAGTTCGAGGAATATCTCAAAGGATTTGATCGTTCCGTAACCCTTCCCGTAGTGGTCAGGGCGAAGAAGGCTGCGGCAGAATGCCGGGACATTACCCGGTATGTAGACAGTTTCGGTGATGAGCGTATGAGCACGTTATTCGGAGAAATGTGTGATGAAATAAGCCTCAACGCACAGAATGTTATTTATCGTCATGTCCGCAAGGAAACAAAAAAAACAGGAACAATGAGAAAAAAGATGTTATTATGGGTGATAAGACTCATACGGCTCTTCCACAAGGAGGACCAGTTCATACCGCAGTTGCGCTCCGTGCCGGAGGGCAAGGTACTGCCGAACAGGCTTTACCGTCATTTCGGACGTATACTTGTATCGCGTGCTAATCCGCAGAAAGTAGAAATGCGTTATTATTATGCGGAGATAGATCCGGCCATGTCCGTACGTCCGAAGGATAATGACTGGAAGGAATGTAGCGAGATACATTATAATGAGCTTATGACAAGAAAGGATGCGGTTACGAAATATGAGCAGACCGGAGCACCGTGCGAACATTGCGCATGTCAGATATATGGTCTTCCATGTCATTGTGCTTTTCCAAGGGGAGCCATGACAGGCTATTTCGAGCTGTTGCATTGCAACAAACAGTATTCTAATAATCCAACCATTTAAATTAAAAAGACGACAATGAAAATTAATGTATTCAGAACACAGTGCAAGGAAGGTGCGCGTGTTTTTTTTGACGGGGATATCACCTGTACGGGGACAGTAAGGAAGATTTCAAAGGACGGGAGCCGGGCACTTGTGTGCTTTGACAACGGGGATGTGTCCTGGAAAGAGTATTTCATGATTGATTTTATTGAGGACTGACCATGGAGAATAAGAGAAAAAATATTCTGATTCATCCGGATCATATAGAGGATCTGGATAAGAAATACAAGCGGCTGGAGGAAAACAGAAAGGAGCCGGTAAGGACAGGTTATACATCCGTATGCCGTCTTCGGAACACCAGGCTGCACAGGGACATTCTTTTTAGACGGATGTTTGTCCGTGACAAAATGCCCACCGGAGCTTTTATCATATTCAAGGAACTGGGGAAGGACAGTGTCATGCTCCAACCATGCAAGCCTGAATGGATGAACCGGACACATATCAATCATGTGGGAGGACGTTTTCTCGGATGCCTTCGCTTCTTTTCCAGCTACGCTGATCTGGATACGACACCGCCAAGCCAGATATTGTATGATCTGAAAATAGATCCGCTGGTAACTTCATACACTTTCCGGCTTGAGGAATGGAAGGTGCAGGACGAGCATGACGGTGAGACGGTGGCGTACAAACTGATACCGTTGTTTCCGCTATGAGATTGGCAGACATACCGTCAGATATTAAAAGAACAGCACGGGAGCTTAAGATTCCCGTGCTTCAGCATCATATATATGTTAATGGCAGGCATAAGCATGTGACTATAAGTAAAAAATGTGTTCGGAAAGCCGGATTGACGGAAAAATACTCTGTACAGGTCGTTGTGCTGGGGGAAGCGAGGGCATATATGATATTCTCTTATGATCCGTTGCGTGAGAACCGTCCCCATCTTCTTTTTCTTCCCTCATCTTGTGAGATTCATAGTCCGTATGTGACACGTGCTTTGAAAAGAATCGGGGGTGGAAATGAGATATGCAGGTTGCGTTTTCATGGGAAGCCGTTTTTTCTGAAAGGCAAGGACGGTACTGTCGTGACCGTTGTGTGGCGGATCTCGACATCTCCGGTAAGAGATATAGCCTCAACTGTTCAGAATATACAGAACAGGAACATGTAAGTTGTTATATTTGTGATGTTTATTATTCATTCTATAAAAAAGAAGTATTATGACGGAGAAACAAATATCTTTCTCGGGACTTAACCTGACACCTTATTCCGATATTTCTCCTGACGGGCAGCTTTCCGCATCTGTCGGGCTGGAGATTCATGACGGCAGTATCAGGCCTTCTGTTCTTGCCGGAGAGAAATATATCCTTCCACAAAGTCATAACTCCGCTAAACTGTTATATATACATTCCGCTACGTCATATTCACATTTTATTTTTCAAGACGGTCTGTCATTATATTGGGCTGATGTGAATAATAAGGGGGAATTGTCACTTACATTGCTGGATGAGTCTATACCTGCCAGTTCATTGTTGTCGGTAGGAAACACGCTTGTCGCCTTTGCTGAGGACGGGATGCATTATTTCTTATGGAAAAATGGAAACTATAAATATCTGGGGCAGAAACCTCCGGAACCACTTTTGGTGTTTTCCTTGCATTCAACTGTAAGAAGAAGCGGAGAATTTGAACTGTACAAGAAGGAACAGATGTGGATTAATGGGGATAAATGGCAGATAAAAGATGAATATGTACAGGGGATATCCACAAAAGTACATGCTGAGATAAACAAGTATATAGCAGAACAGCAAGAAGACGGATATTTCATTTTCCCTTTTTTTGTACGTTATGCATACCGCCTTTATGACGGTTCTGTCATCATGCAGTCCGCACCTGTGCTTATGTTGCCTAATGACTCCGGTGCACCGGTGGTAGTCAGTAAAATTGAGCGGCTGAGTCAGGTGATTTTTACCGGCATTGGTTATATATCCTCATTCTGCTCATGGCTTTCATACGCATGTGCCAACAATGACAAGGAGGCGATACAGGAGTGGGGGGATATTATAAAAGGAGTGGATATTTTTATATCCTCCCAATTCTATACATTTTATACGGATGGTGAAATAGACATGAGTCAGAGTCTGTTGAAAGATCTTCCCCAAGGCAAGAGCAACACATACGGATATATTATGGATGATTTGTCAGAGTACTCCTATCCACCAAGGCCTTTTAGCGAGGCTTATGATAGAAAGTTTGGAAACGAGGCTGCTGCTACATATGCATGGGGCATGGAAGTACGTAATGAGTTCAAGGAGGAAATATGTAACGCCTCCCTCTTTTATCATGTGAAGACTCTGGAACTGGACGAACTTTCCAGCGACATCCGCTATCTGTTTGGTGCGGAAGGGGACATGGATCATATTTTGAGCAATTTGGAACTTAGGGAGACATTGACAGATGATTATATGACACACGATATCATCATTCCTGACTTTTCCACGACATATAACAGCCGTCTGCATATTGCAAATGTGAAAAGAACTTTTTTCAAGGGATTCAATCCCATGTGTATATCACAATTTCTAGGTCGTGGGGATTCTTCGGTTTCAATATATACGTATATACATGGGAGCAACGGGGATGTTGTAGTCAAAAGTGATACGGAAGTTTTGGAACAGATACTTCCTGTATATCTGTTTTATCCTGATACAGATGCGTATAAAATGGTGATTGTGGTCGGTTCCATGGTGTTTGAGTATCCTTTGGCGGAACATCCGACTTTAAATGGGGCGTATTTTTGTAGCTTGTTAAAAAATACAAATGAATCGTCGGCATCCGTACCGTCCGTTACACCCTTGCAGTCTGAGGAACTGAGCAACAAGATGTTTGTTTCGGAAGTGGGAAACCCTTTTTATTTCCCATTGAATGGAGTTTATACAATAGGGAACGGTGACATTTATGCAATGTGTCCGGTTACTACAGCCATATCACAGGGACAGTTCGGACAATTCCCCATGCTACTGTTCTGTTCTGACGGAAATTATGCGATGAGCGTCAATTCTGAAGGGTTTTATTCAACCATTTCTCCGATACAGAGAGACGTATGCCTGAATTCCAGATCAATCACACAGATGGATTCGGAAGTGTTGTTCATTTCATCCAGAGGTGTTATGATCACAAATGGGGCTTCCATAGATTGTATATCACAGGCATTGCAGGGAGTTTTCGAACCTGTGCCGGAAGAAATTGGAACAAATATGGAAATGATTGACAAACCTCCTATTGAACTGATCAAGACAGCCATGATAGCCTATGATTATGCGAACCAGCGGATTATTTTTATGCTGAAGGATATGGATACGTCTTTTGTGCTTTCTCTTCCTGAAAACAGATGGAACACGGCCGTGTTTGGACGTGTTAAATCTGTTGTCAATATATTTCCATATTCGTATGTGCATATTGAAGACAGGATTGTCCGGCTCACAGATATATATGATTATTCCTCCGAGGTGATAAATAAAGGGATTGTTGTTACAAGAGCGTTGAAACTGGATACTTTGCAGTTAAAACGGCTTATGGATATGTCGGTACAAGGCATCTTTTCAGGTAAGCAGAAAATGATACTGTTTGCTTCACAGGATGGAAAGAAATGGTATAAGATAGGGGAAACGCAGGCCAGACGTGTGGGAGCGATAAGAGGAAAGTATTTCAAATACTACCGCATTGCGTTGGAAACAGCACTGACAGCTAAAGAGAACATATCAGGAATACGGCTGATATATGATATCATGCCTGAAAAACGACTAAGATAACGACTTATGAAACAAAAAGGTAAAGTCTTGACAGTATTCCGTCTTGAGGGAGGAAGCGGACAGGAAGCGCAAAGAGAGGAAATCGGGAATAGCAGGAGAGGGGGCGTTGGCCTTCCGTCTTATTTACCGGGAGGAGGTAATGACAACCAGTCTATTTTTGACAAGTCACTGGCGGCTGAAAGTTATGTTGATGCAGTTGATATATGCTCATCAACATTCAATTACCTATATAATTCCGCTTTCTCAGATAAGACAGGATGGGAGTTTTTCAATCTTTCAGATGATGCTTTGGGGGCATATACGGATTTGTATGAGTACCGGAAGTTGCTGCATATTAGCAATGGGGGAGTGTTACAGAAAAACAGCCTCATCAGGAAGCCGGAGAAACATAGGATATTTAATGAGAAGAAAGGAGAACTGACGGAAGAGAACATTTCTATAACTGTTGACTACACGGAAGAATATGATGCTTTGTTTCTTTCAGTGCGGTTCCTTTGTAAATCCTCAGGTGATCTTACAATAGGTTTTACGGATACACAGGGAGATTATGCGTTGAAGACGAAGCATATTGACCAATCGGAGGAATGGCAGGAATATGAACTTTCTGGGAAATGGGCCGGAATTGGTGATTTTTATTTGTCATTTACAGGATTGATAATCGTTGATATCTTGAGGTTGGCGGACAAAGCGTATGATGATCATCGTGAAGAGTTCAGGACATACCAGAGCCAGACCAAGCAGAATCTTGAGCTTATGGTGTCCGCTATAAACGAGTTGAAACGGATGAAATCAGAATATGACAAAAAAATTGAGGAAATATCAAAATCCTTGATCGAGATACGTGGTGAGATACCGGATGTAAGCGGCTTGGAAACCAGTTTGTCCGAACTGGAAAAACGTGTGTCCGCATTGGAAAAAGCCGGTTCCGGAGATGGCACATAGTCCGATCTTTTGGGACCGGCACCGTATCAACTCCAGTCCGTGGGTCTCCTGCCCATCAGTTTTATTCTTGAACGTAAGGCATCACGCAAACCCTCTATGTCACCGGTAAAGAAATTCGCGTATTCTTTCGCCTTTTCCGGAAGTTGGTTATTAAGGACAGCACTCATTACATAATCCACCATCATACGGTGTGCGCAACTTTTGATGGTTTCCGTCATGCTGATATTGAAACTTACAGGCATGGAAAGCTTTAATTCATACATGCCGAAGTCACCAAAAAAGTAAGTCACCTCCGCTTTGCCGTCACTGCCTTCTATCTTTATCCTCTCGTTTGATGAAGGGATATACTCAAACTGCCCGGTACCGGTTACTTGACCAAGCACCTTGTCTGTTGATGTGCTTACCGTTACAGATACGTCTGTAATAACTCGGATGATGTAACTTTGTCCGGGTATAAGGCTGTAAGTTCCCAGTGATCCAGATGATATCGTTTCAGTACTTCGGTTCATTTCGTTGATTCTCTCAAGACGGTTGTCGTCTGTGTCCCGGCCTGTTATCAGATATTGCTGACAGACACGTTTCACCTCACCGAAAGCCTCCGTCATCGCTCTGGCCACAACCGGCTTTGTGGCCTCATCATCAGGTGTCATTACTTCTGATGCAGTTTCTTCTGTATCTTCGCTCTTTTGTAATGAGCGTCCTATCAGATTGCATTGCACCGCTACATCGTTTACTATCTGCTTTTTCAGCAGGCGTATCCAAATTTCTCTTTCTCTCATGGCTTGTATATTAAAGGATTATTATATCTGTCTCTTAATATAACATCTGGACCGGATGGATTTTCTGTTGTAAGCACATCCATGCCTGTGCAACCTATTCCTGTATAAAGGTTGTCTCTGTTGCGTTGTCCGTAGTCTGCATTTCCGGACTGGCTCTGTTGTAACTCATAGTCATTGTTATTGCGCTGTTCGTAGTCGGCATTTCCGGACTGGCTCTGTTGCAACTCATAGTCATTATTATTGCGCTGTTCGTAGTCGGCTTCTGGTACGATGAATTCTGATCGTTGGTTTAGGGCGGATACTATTTTTTTCAAGTATCCGGATGCACTGGTCCTGTATCCTTCACAAAGTTCTTTATCCGTTGTAGGCTCCAGCCATGCGGCTGCAAGATAATGTGAAGCATACAGTCTCATTGCCGTGCGTATCATGTCCGTGATACCTTCATCCATGCGTATGAAGTTTTTGAATTCAATGATAATTTCATTCCCGGAAGAGGTCATGTTTATATCATTACTGTCTTTAATCTTGCGCCGAAGCTCGCCTTCCGCTTCATTTACTGCGGCGGTAAGATAAAGATCCAATACAGCTTCATTGTCTTCTGTTGCTGCTATATTTGGATAATTACCGCCGGCTTTTCCTGCCCGGGCTGTAAGCGCAATGACATATTTGAATATTTCCGGTTTGTTTATGGATGTTTTCATAAGTCTTAACTGTTGCAAAGTGCATATTCTTTGGTCATTTTCTTATAATTGTCAAATGCTTTTTCAAATTCTTTCTTCTCATCTATCTTCTGTGAGTTCCATGGAATGAAGGAAGCGATGGATTCGAGTGCGTATTTCCAGTTCCCCTTGAAGCAGATGGCACGGTCGTCTAAATATATGTCGGCTATGGGCTTTCCGGAATTGCTGCCTTTAGGCTGATCCGGGTTTTCGTTTATGTAATCATAAGTGATGTGATTGTCATTCAGGTATTTCTTTAATTTGGAACTGGCGGTGCGTGTTGTGAAAATGATGATTGTGAATCCTTTCTTTTTTAGGACTTCCATGGCACTTTGTACACCATCAATCGGGTCACCGAAGATGTCATTACCTTTAAATCCGTCGTATTGTGCTATGACTCCGTCAAAATCCACACATATTGTTTTCTTTTCCATATAAAAAACGATTAATAGTACAAATATAATCTCATCTGCCGTATCTGCTTTGATATAATGCTGACTGCATTATATACATTCGTCCAGTTCTTATTAAGCTATTTTTGTCGTAAAAGAATAATGAACATGCGCGATAACGAACAAATATCTGACTCCTTGCTTTACGGGCATCGAAAATTCGACGGACAGCGGCGGGCCAAGAGATGGCTGCATGTAGCCTATAATGCATATTGCCGTCTTGCTCCTTTCAGAAAGATGCGTGCCGAATGCAAATCGTATGCCTACGGAAAACAGTATGAGAGGCAGATTGTTTACAACGGGCGGCATATAACGAAGGAGCAATATCTTAAGGAGAAGGGTATACCTGCATTGCAGACCAACATATTGGGTAAGATCAAACGGGTCGTACAAGGGCAGTTCAGAATGAACGATACCGCGCCGGTATGCAATGCTGTTGATCCGGAGGAGAAGGAATATGCGGACATTATGTCAGCCTTACTCCGGCAGAACATGAAGCTCAACAGGCGTTCAGAACTGGATGCGCGTACTTTTGAGGAATATCTTATATCCGGTCTGCCGATATATAAAATATCATGGGCTTATCGTCGTGGAAAACTGGACGTGTTCACTGATTACGTAAATCCGAATTTTGTATTCTTTCCCGACAGTCTTGATTTCAATCTTGCAGACATACGGTTTTGTGGTCTCCTTCATGATCTTGACTTCTCCGAGGTACTTGCTTTGTTCTCACATTCGGATTCTGATGATATAAAGTTGAAGGAGATATATAACCATTGTCTTGATAATGAATATATCGCCTCGCAGTTCAGCCGTGACACACGCACGTCACAGATTGAATCTACCGATTTCTACTATCCTTCGGAGTTCGGAAAATGCCGTGTTATTGAATTATGGACGAAGGAGAGGCGGAAGGCCTGGTTTTGTAATGATCCCTTGGAGAGTGAGCCTTATTTTGTTCCTTATGATCAGAAAGAGAGCATTAAGGAAATAAACCGTAGCCGTCTTGAACTTAATATAAAACGTAATCCTGATGGATCCCCCATGTTGGATACCGACGGAACTCCCGTTACATTCATGGATCCGGATAAATATGCGGCCGAGAATCTGATCACTTATGAACGGAGAATCGAGACGTATTGGTATTACCGTTATCTTTCCCCGGACGGATTTGTGTTGGAGGAAGGACAAAGTCCGTATTGGAATGGATCCGAATCTTTCCATCCGTTTGTGTTCAAACCATATCCTTATATTGACGGAGAATTTCATCCGTTCATATCTGAAATTATCCCGTCTCAGGAATATTTCAATTACTACATGGTAGCCCTTGATTTTTATATTCGTAATGCGGCCAAGGGGGTGTTGATGATAGATGAACAGTCCTTGTCTGACAACATGAGTATAGAGGATATAGCGGAGCAGTATGTGAAGAGTAACGGCGTAATATTATATACAAGCAAAAGATCTGGCAATGCCCCTGATACAAAGACCGCATCATCCATTCCGGGAGGCTTCGACTATATCATACAACTGTCACGTTCCATGGTGGAGGACGTGTCAGGAGTCCAAGCGGCACTACAAGGTAAATCGGGAAGTTCTGAGAGCGGTGTGCTTTATCAGGCAAAGGCCGCACAGGCCTCATCATCCATACTGGATCTTATAAATACATTCAATTCATTTCTTACTGAAGTGGCATATAAGGTAGTAAAGGTGATGCAATGTTTCTATACAGGCCCGAAAGCGGTCAATGTCGCCGGTGAATCCATTCCCTATAATATGGATACAATGTATGATATTGACATTGATATCTCAATTAGCGAGGATAGCGACAGTCCGGTATACAGGGCGTTGACTAACCAGCTTTTAATGGCACAGGCTGAGAAGGGACTTATACCATTCAAGGCGGCATTGGAGGCCGGCAACTTCCCGAATTCCAGTAAGATTATAGCGGTACTGGAAAAATATGAGAAACAGTTACAGGAGTTGCAGGCGGCGCAACAGATGATGTCGTAAGTAGTGATTGGAAATTTTAATATTTCTTATTAATGATGGATTATACAGTATTAAACTTGTGGTTGTAAGTATTAAAAGTTAGTATAAATAATAAAGTAATGAGAGATGTAATCTACAATTTTATCAAAGAGCACATGATGATACATATTGTGCTTATAGCCTTGTGTATTGCGGCTACAATGGGGGCGATGTTAGTAGACCTTATCACGGGAGTAATGAAAGCCAAGCAACGGGGAGAGGCAAGAACATCCACTGGGTACAAAAAAACAGCCGTCAAGGCGAAGAAGTATTTCACCCCGTTCATAGAGTTGTGCTTCATTGACCTGTTATGCTGTGTGGTTATCCCTTTCCCTGTTTTTTCCCTGGTCTGGACGGGATACTGTATTTTCTGTGAATTTAAATCAGTTCGTGAAAAGTCATGGGAGAAAGCGGAGTTGCGCAAAGCAGAGAAGACAATGAGTGTGATTATCGAGAATAAGGATGATATTGCCAAGATCATGGCTCAGATACTATTTGACAACGAAAATAAAAAGGAGGATAAGAAATGAAGTTTTTCACGATTGCGGAATTATGCCGTAGTAACACGGCCGACCGCTTGGGAATAAACAACAGATGTAGACAGGAGCATGTGACTGCTCTGACTGCCTTGGTGGATAATGTGCTTGATCCATTACGAGAATGGTATGGCAAGCCTATAACAGTAAACAGTGGTTATCGCTGTCCTGAACTTAATGTGGCTGTCAAGGGAAGCAAGCCCTCGCAGCACATGAAGGGGGAAGCTGCCGATATCGACACTGGGGACAGACAGCAAAACAAGCTGTTGTTTGAGTATATCCGGAAGAATCTTCCCTATGACCAACTCATTGATGAGTCTAACTTTGCTTGGGTACACGTCAGTTACCGGGCTGATGGGGATAACAGGAAACAAGTGCTAAGTTTATGAAACGGAGAATTTATATATGGATAACGATAGCGATAATGATTTTGCTTATCTTTTCATGCAAGACTAGATATGTTCCTGTAGAGATTAAGACAACGGAAACAGTGGAAGTACATGATACCACCATAACAGAGAGATTGGTACCATATAAAGATAGTATTGCAGTACGTGATACAACATCTTTCCTGTCCAATCCTTATGCATATAGCTGGGCTCGATATTCAGGTGGAATATTGCAACATTCGTTGGGAATATGGCCAAATTCGGTACTTATAGTAACTGTTCCTCATTATATGACGGTAACCAAGCGAATCGAAGTGCCTAAGATTGTAGAGGTGGAGAAGAAATTAAACTGGTGGCAAAAAACAAAAATAGAGATAGGTGGATGGTCTATGATAATGAATATATTGCTTGTGTCTATGATGATTGTCAGATGGTTAAGAAAGAAAGGAGGTGCCCGTAATTTATAGATTGTATTTTTTTTCAATTCAGTCTTTCGTTATAACAAAAACCTTCGGCGGTCCGGATTGTAAGAAAAGGACCGCACGCTCCTTATCAGGTAGAAGTCGCTAAGGAGAAACAATACGTCGGAACAAGAATTGTTTTGCGGTCCCAAACTGCTTAACAATTTTCCGACGTATTTTGTTTATCCAAACAGTGATTATATGAAAAGTGATGAAATATATAAGGATGTATTGCAGGTTGTCGCTTCAGTGACGGGAATATCTGAAACAGGTATTATACATAGCAATAAAGAGGAGTGTGCGAACGCCAGATATCTTCTTGTGCGTTATTTAGCCAAGATTTTCTCTGATACGGAGATAGCGTCATTGACTAACAGGACCAAACAGGCTGTCGGATCGATGCGGCGGAATGCTAAAAAACAAGGGGTATGGATTGTGGAAAACAATTGGAAAGAAATAGTAAATAAATTGGAAAATAAATATTTTATTTGCAAGTAACTTATTCCGTAATTTGCCTTTGCGGTCAATATTGACCGTGATATGTAAAATCATGATTATGGATAATGTAACAGGAATGAGCATCCAGGAATACGCCGCAATGCGTGAGTTGGAGTGCGAACACAAAAAGGGATGGGGCGCTACCGCCGCTATCTGGGTTATCGCTGCTGTGATTGTTATTGCCTTCTTCGTGTACAGTTGGCATAATAACTGTAATGAAAAAGTACAATTTGCAGTAGGGTTGGCTAATCTGACAGGACGGGTTAACTGTATGGAACCTGATGTTCGTTGGGCTGGGCAGCAGTTGTATGCTGCTAACGGTGCAATTTCCGCTACCGTTCAGGGAGTGGGCGACATGAAGGCCAATTTCGGTGAGCAGCTGTTCCAGTTGAACAAGGAAGTCTTCTACAACGACGGTTGTGGCTGTGGCCGTGGCAGAAACGGAGGTTGTGGCGGTTGTGGAAACCGTGAGTTCCGACAGACATCTACATATAACTTGGCCAGTACCAATGTTACGGTGGATGAAACTTGCCGCAATTGATTTCGTGAGGGTGGGGATTCCACCCTCATTTATTATTAATCGTAAAAAAGCTGGACTATGTTTAAATCAAGAATAGAAATTAGGGAGTTTGCGGTAAGACAGGCTGTTGAGTTGCTCGGCACTGGTAGTCCTCAAAAGGATATTGTCGCAAAAGCTAGAGATATTGAAGCCTATATAATAGGAGAGGCCGATTTGCCGGAAGTTTACAATGATACGGAAGCCATCAACGGTATTATGGGAAGTGCGATGCAGATGCTGCAAGGCATATCCTGTTCGGAAATTCCGGTAGAGGATAAACCTGCCAAAAAGAAATAAGAGATGGGGGTGTCCATGTTTCAGTCAAAGAAACCGCAGACAGAGTTGAAGTTTACGACACGTGCGGAAGCGTTCAGTTACATGCTTATGTATATGACTGAGGAAAAACATGCGGATCCGCTGGAGGCAGCGCAGAAAGCCAATGAATTTGCAGACATCTTCGCCAAGAACATGGGTATCCCTCTTAAAATAGAGCCGGAACCACAGGGTGTCGATAAATACCTGTCAATGGCTACCAAGATTGCTAATTATATAGAAGAACATCCTAAGGTGGTTGAATACGGCGTTCCGGCTTTGACATTCGTTGCCGGTCTGTTCACTGGGAAAAAAGTGGAGCAGGCCAATGATAACATGTATGGGCAGCGTCCGGTACCGCCTCAACCGCAGGAAGAAATAGATTTTGATAAAATACCTGATTGATTATGGCATTAAGGAAATTATATATTGTGGTGGATTGCGAGAACGACGAGCAGAAGGAAGCTGTTCAGACCGCATTCAACGAATTGTCTAATACGCGGGCTTTGACCAGCCGGACGGTTATCAGCATGTATCCGTTTTTCAAAAAACATCGTGATGATCTGTTTGAGCTGTTCAATATGGTCAAGACAGGCGGTGTCAAATCGTTGTTGTCTGTAAGAGGTGGAACATTGATTAATAACTTGAGAAAGGGTTGATTATGAGAGTGGAAGGCAAATGTATAGGTGATTGCAGCAAATGCCAGTTGCTGGCAAATGGTGAGGTGGATATGATTCCGTGCATTCTTGACCAGATTTTTATCCGGACAAGGAAAATCGAGAAAGAAAACGCTTTTATCAGGAGAAGTCTTGATTCCATGATGCAGGACAGAAATACAATCCAACTTGCCGGTTTGAGTGATAACGAAGATAAAACAGATTGATTATGAAGTATACATTCAAAGAAATGTTGGACGATGCGAAAAGGGCGGGTCTGACAAGTGACAAGGTCATGATGCGCAGTGCGGAAAGCATGAGCGAGCTTCTGTGCCTTGTGAAGGAAGAACATCCGGAACTGTACTGGAAATTTATGCGTGAGCAACATGGAATCATGTATGGTAATCATTACAATGAAGCTTTTGCGATGTTTGATGTCGGCATGATGAGGTACATTGATAGGGATGGAAAGAAATGTGAGGGTGCGCACTGGACGGCGGAACAGATAGAGGCAAGTACCCGGATGATGGGATTTCCGGCTGGAACTACGAAATGGGACAAGTATGTAGCGTTCAATGCCTTTTATTCCGATCTTTGCACAGTTTATAATGATGAACAGATCATTAAAGGTGCTCATAAGTTCTATTTTGAGGATCAGGACTGGGGGGACACAACAAAGATTTGGGATTATGTGTATTGCAAGAATGCAATGGTCTGATTCTTTGTAACAGACGGTTTGTGCTTATCAAAAACCGAACCGTCTGTTTTTGATAAGCACTATGATTCCAGTTTTTCCCGTATTTCCTTCAGAAGCCGGAAAGAGCCTGCCATCTTGTAATTCCCAAGATTCTGTTCTGCCTGCATTATAAGGCTTTCTACTGTCAGAGGGAGGTCGGGAGAAAATGAGGATTTGTTGATTTGCAATGTTTTAGGTAATTCTCTCGTATTAAACCATTCCACCATTTCCCTTAATTCTTCCTCTGAGTAAGCTTCATGTGTTTTTGCATTTTTCATAATGATCTTGTTTTTGATTTCCGCAAAGATACGAAATTGAAAGCAAATCACAATTATTCTGTATTACTTGTAGAAGATTCAGGAGTGTGTGAACGTATCAAGGATCTAGCTATTGCAAATTCAGATTCCGCACCGGTATTTTCATTTATTGAAATATGATAGAGACCGGCTGCATAATATGCCAATGCTCCTGCATATTTGTTATGAAAGTTGATTTCTCCGTTTTCTGAGATTGAAGGAGTTGGAATATACCTGAGACTGTATCCCCCCTGTTCTTTTACTGCATGGGCAATGATTGACCTCATGGTATCGTTGGTGATGAATGCTACCGGTATTGAGGGACCATTACCTACACCGGGAGCTGATGAATATTGTGCGCTGTATAGTGGCGAATTGTCCGGATATAACATAGTGACCGGATATCTCCACCCAGTCAGGTTCACACTGACAAGCCTGATATAGTCCGCAGGTATTTTTATGTAGGCAAAAAACAAACCGTCAGGACGTTTCTCAAATGAGATTGAGGATGAATCTGTCATTTCCGAAGCTTCGGCCATCACCCCTTCGTCATTCATCAGTGCGAGTAGCGCGAGTCTGATGAACTCTTTTAATGCCTCATCGGTCTCAATCGTGAAACTGTCTTCTTCTGTCGCACTCTCATTGATGATTGTGCGTAAAGTCTTTAGTATATCTTTGACAGGTATCATGAGGCTTAGTCTAATGGATAATTGGGAAATTGTATGCCGTGTTCTTTGCATAATGAGGACAGAGCCTCCTTATTTCCACATTGCGAGCGCGGTACTTTGAATCTGACCTCAAAAAAATCCTTCGCTTCAAGGAATGAGGTCACATTTTCAATATCCTCTTGTATGTCTCTGTCTTCTTGAATGCCTTTTTCTTTGGTCGGTTCTGCACTTTCGGATTCTTTTTCTTCCTGGTTGGAAGATGCCGGAGGAATATAGGTGCACATCCGTTTTCCAAGGATGCTATATCTCTGTTTTACCTCTGTTTTCTGTAATACGTCATTTTCGTCATTTTCGTCATGTATTACATCTTCATCTTCTTCTATTGTTTCGGTAATGCGTCCTTCCCGGTACCACTTGTGCGCCCTGATTTTCTCTGCCAGTTCTCTATCCGTTGTATGATAGGTTGATTTGCCACGGAAAAAGGCGGAGAAGTTGATGTACATCATCCGTCCGCAGTGAATGACAGCGAATGACAATGAGGAGTTCGCAACAAATTTATAAAGTTTCTTCATACATTTATAATAATGATGAGGTGGATTTCTCCACCTCTGATGATGATTAAGTTCTATTATGCAGCCTTGGATTCAGGGACCGGAATCTCAACATATTCCGGAATGGACAGACGCGCGTGGGCATCTGGGAATCCGAGCGTCCAGCAGGAGAACTCTTGCATGACAACAGCGTCACTGTTACTGATGAACAGTTCCTTCAGGTTGTATGTGCTACGCTCCCAGTTTTGGAATACCCATTTGTCAAGATATTCAGGATCGAGAGAGAAGCCTCTTCCGTTGAATCCCCAAGCGTTGAACAGGTCATGGCGGTAAAACAGAAGTTTTGTTCCCATGCTTTCGAATGACTGGAAGTCAAGTCTCCATTTGTTGTAGTCACGTTCCGGTTCGAAGATGCGTGTGCGGTTGTTGGTTTTGATCTTGCATAATGCTGCATAGATAGTATTGTCAACAAACACAAGTTTTGTTCGGCTTCCGTTACCGGCACCTTCAATGATGCGTCCTACAAGGTCTACAAGCTCGTCCTCCGAGATTACATATTGCTGCACATATTTTCCTTCTTCCACCACAGGATTTCCGGCAGAGTCAAGCACTTTCTCCCAATGTCCGATTTCAAGGTCTTTTCCGGCGCGGTACCAGATACCTTCGCAAGTATATACATTGCCTTGTCCGTTCACCGCATGTTTGCTCTTGATTCCGAACAATCCGGAGGCTTCCATACCGATACGCATGTCCTCCATTGCCATCCGTTCCACACGTGTGAATGACCATTCCACTTCGGTCTTGCTCAACCGGTCATAGATAGTCTGCTCTACCTGCATGATAAAACGCTGGCAATATTGTTCGTCCGGAGACGGAAGCTGGTAATATCTTCCTGTAGACACGTCCTTCTCGGCGGCAGCACGTCCCATTCTTAGAAGGACGGTACCCTTTGCAAGGGTAGGAATAAGATAAGGGTTCTTGTTGCTTGATTGTTTCCCGTTTACAGCATAGACAAGCGGAAGGTTGGTCTCACTGTTGATTGCGTGCACGCGCAGCATCAACGGGTGTTCAGGATCCACTTCATCGGTACCGGACTTGTAACCGGAAACAAATGTCCCATCAGCGTTCAGGACAAGAAGTGTGTCCATTGCACCCACTATGTTGTTGTCCTCCAGTTCTATTGCCTTCGGGGTCTCGGTAGTCATGGCTTCAAGCTGTTTCGCAAGAGTGGCCCGTAGCGGACGCTGCCCGACACTATAGTACTTGATTACGATGCTGTCCGATTTGTTAGTCGCCCCATGGCGCAGAATCTGATCAATAGGTGTGCCGGTAAATTTCATCTCGACAATTGTCTTGTCGATCTGTTTCACGTACCATTCCGCGTCCATGATTTTCTCGTTCTTTGTCACAGAACTTTCACCACCTACTACTTTTCCGCCATCCCCCAGATCCTGGACTGAGCCTCCGTCCGGAACATCGGCTGCACATGCATAGCCTCCGGTTGCTCCGGCAAGGAACATGAGCAATACGGAAAAGAAAAATTTGAATGTTGATTTTAACTTTTTCATTGTTCTCGATTTGTTTTTAAATTTATAAATAAAAAGTTGTGATATGAGCCTGAAAGCGAATAGACGGATTAAATGCGTCTCTTCATGCCTTTATAACGTTGCAGGGTAGGGTCCTCTACTTTTTCCTCACTTCCTCCGTTTCCTCCTCCTCCAAGGTCCGTCGGAGCTTTTTCCGCAAGATTCCTGTGTATGGCTCCCGGACGTGCGGTACGTCCTTGCTTGCGTCCTTCCTCTCGGGCGGCCTCTATTTCCATGTCCATATTGAAGGCATGGATGATTCTTTTCCAATCCTCCGTATCCAGTTCGTGCCGGATAATCTTATGAATGATACCGTCCGCATCCTGTGTGCCGTACAGCCATTCCAGCATGGAAGCCACATTCGCCTCATCAACATTGACCTGCCGCACGGCTTCTGTCAGTGCCTCATCTGTCTTGCGCAGCTTCTCTTCCGCATCTCTTTTTCTTTTTTCCTCATCGGCCGCCTCCTTTATCCGGGCTGCCTCTTTTTCTTTTGCCTTCTTGATGGCTTCCTCCGTTGTTGCGGCCTCCCTGATATCATCTCCGTAATTGGTTATCAGATATTCTACAAGAGAGAACGGCTCGCCGTTTTCATCCATGCCGCTTGCCAGACCGGTCAGGATGCCGGCGGCTCTTGAATCTTCCGCAAGAACCTTGTTGAGGTTCTCTCTCTGTGATTCACTGTCGTCATAGCGTCTGAAAGAGTCATCAAGGAACTCGCCGACAGCGAGGTCGTCCTCAAGGTCGAGGTCCGGTTTTCTGGATGAAACAATGTCTCTCCATGATTTTCTTTCTTTTTTTTCTTCCATGATATGTCATTGTTGTCTTATACTGACAAATTTAGCAGTATTTGTTCAAGCCGGATTGATATAATGCAATCTACAGGAAGTACATTCGCCATCATTTAAACAGGAGGTCACATGAAGCACAAGGGAAATATCAGCGAAATACAATTGATAAGGAACAAGGAGATTGTACGTACATTCATCGAATTGAAAAAGACCTGTGCGTTCTCCTACTACAAGGATATATGCAAGGAGATTGCGGGCATGAAGGCGAAGCAGCATTATGTCAGTGAGGACCGGGCTTACGTGATCTTATACAGATATCTGACCGAAGGCAATATACCTGATTGCAGTCTGTATAAATATGAAATGTATTCCAGTCTGATCCGTTGTTGCCTTGATATCATGAAAAAGAAATCGGAAGCGAATCTCCGTCTTATCGTAAGACTTGCGATAGAGAGGCCTTCCGATTCATTCGGGATAAGTCCTGACCGCATACAGCATATTTTGTGGAAAGCTGGAATGAAATAGGTGTACCGCTATGAAAATGAGATATTCCATGGGGCTTTACTTGTGCATGGCCGTGTTATTGCCGTATCATGAATTCCTGTCAGGAAGTCACTGGCTTTATATGTTCGGACATTCCGGATGGCTTCATTATCTTCTGAACGGGATGGCATGGGCTTTTCTATGGAAGGTGATAACCCCTGCACGGACGCTGGTCGCATGGATGTTCGCTGTCGGAATATCATTTTTTATTCCTTCCGGCAGTCCTGTGATCGGATGGAGTGTCATTATCTACTATTATACGGGCTTGTGCCTGTCCTCCATGGATGGGGGAAGGCGTAATAGGCTGTTTGCCATAACCGCTCTCGGTTTCTTTCTGCCGCATATTGCGGGTGGATATCATGCGGCTATGCTGGCGGCCGGATGGATATTGCGTAAACTGGAGGTTGGATGGCAAAGAACATTAAAATAAACCATATAGAAACTCTTTTCTCAGCTATTGTCATAAGGAATGCGGAGGAGATGATCCGCAGGAACCGTGAACGGGAAGCGGAACTGTTCAAGTCCTACAACCCGTTGACAGGGGAGAACGCTCCCGGAAAACGGAAGAGGATATATCTGGATGATTTTATAAATTCATCTGTTTTCCTTCCTATCGAGATGTTTTCCACCGGTTTTATCTATAAACTGGATCTTGCCGGAAGTATAGAGGAGTTCTGCTGGCAGACATACGGGGAATATAATGAGGATCTTCGTAATACTGTCATTCAGGAGTTTCTCCGTTACTGGGCCAAATACGACTTTTATTTCTATTGTTATGCGTATGCGCGTATCAAAAACAAAGAAGGAGGGGAGGATGTGCCTTTCCTGCTACGTCCGGCGCAGGTAAAGCTGGCTGAGACGTTTGAAAGGATGCGCCGTGCCGGCAAGCCTATCCGTGTCATATTGTTGAAGGCCCGCCAGTGGGGGGGATCCACATGCACACAGATATACATGTCATGGATACAGATAATGCATGTGAAGAGCTGGAACAGCATCATTGTCGGACATCAAGGGGACAGTGCGGCTGAAGTTAAGGATATGTATGTCAAGCTCATAACCCAACTTCCTGAATTCCTTTTTTATGAAGAAGGGGTGGAGTTTGACGGCTCTCTTCCGAAGATCAAGGGAGGAGGAACTTCCAACATAAGCCTTATACCTTCCCGGAACTGCAAAATCAAGACGGCAACCGCGATGAATCCGGAGGGTGCCCGTGGTGGTGATTCGGCCATGGCGCATTGTACGGAGGTGGCGTTTTGGCCTCAGACGGAAAAGATGGATCCGCAAAAACAGGTGAAATCATCCTGTTCGGGAATCCTGTACAAACCGTATACGATGATTGTGTATGAAAGCACGCCGAACGGGCAGAATTTCTACAAGGATGAATGGGATCGTGCCAATGGAACGGATGATCATGGGGAGAGACTGTCCGCATTCGAGCCGTTGTTTGTCGCATGGTGGGAGATAGAGGAATACCGTCTCGATCCGGAAGATATGCTGGAATGGGCCTGTACCCTGATAGAAAGGCGTAACGACAAGTCCGGAAACTGGGACTATATGTACTGGCTGTGGACTATTGGAGCGACATTGCAAGGCATCTACTGGTACAGGCAGAAGATGAAGGAGTATGCGGACATACAGGACATGCAGCAGGAGTATCCGTCCGATCCGGTGGAGGCATTCAAGTATTCCGGGCAGCTTGTATTTGACATTTACAAGGTAGAACAACTCAGAAGGTTCTGCCGTGAGCCGGTATTCCAGGGGGATATTTCCGGAAAATCCCCGAAAGGTGAACAGGCTGTCGAAGGGCTGAAACTGTTCAGGCGTAAGGGAGGGGAATTGAAAATATGGGAGATGCCAGACAAGACATGGAGGTTGGAAAACCGCTACTTTGTGTCAGTTGATATCGGGGGGAAATATAGGACGAGTGATTACTCTGTGATTACTGTGCTGGACCGCGCGGATATGATGGCCGATAGCGGAGTGCTCAATGAGGACGCTGGACCGCGTGTGGTGGCGGAATGGTACGGGCATACAGATCCGGACCTGCTTGCGATCAAATGTGCGCAGATTGCGTCATTCTATAACAATGCTCTGCTCATTGTCGAGAACAACACGGCGTACAGTAAGCTTAATGATGTAGACACGGACAACGTCAGCGAATTGTTCTTTCCCATTCTGATCCCTCTTTATGATAATGTATATGCGCATAATCGGAGCGAGTTGGAAAAAAGGAGCCAGAAAGAAACCAGATGGGGTTTCAATACCAACCGTAATACAAAAGTGGCCATTATTAAGTATATGGAACAGTGTGTGCGTGACAAACTGTGGATAGAGCGTGAAACCGGAATGATAAAGGAATTGGGATGGTACATGAAATATCCGAACGGCAAATACGGCGCGCTTGCAGGGAAGCATGATGATCGGGTAATGAGCAGGGCAATAGGATTATACGTGAGCCGTTTTGAATGGGACAGATATCCGGTGAGGGTGTTGCCCACTATGGAGGAGAAAATGAATAACATGAAACGCCTCAACAGGTCGGCGACGGGTGCGGAGGCTATATTATATAAAAATTAGTAACATTATGGGAAAAATTAAGTTGTTTTTGAAGGCGGTAAAAAGCCTTGTGCGGAAACGCAGGATCGCAAGTCTGTGGAAGTCCAGCTTGTTGCTGAAAAAGGCGATAGAAGAGGCTGAGGAAAAGAATAAACAGGACGGAAGGCGTTATTTTGTCATATGGGATCCTGCACAACAGAAGCTCATCTCTATCACTTATGATTATTATAAGGACAGGTGGGACAGTTATAAATATCTTTTTCACCGGGGAAGGTTCCGTATGCGAATGAACCGAGGGCAGTTGAAAGAGATGTGCTTTTATTACACGAAAAGCAAGAACGGCTCACCTTCCTGTCAGGACGGGGAAAGAAAGGAGAAAATGATAGAATGGCAGAATTATTATCATCGTCTGCTGGTTAGTGACAGGATTCGTGTTATTTCTCGTGGCTGGAATTTAAAGTCATTATGGAAGAGGGTAACTTTGCGCTCAAATAAAATAGCACATAGGTATTAGTTTAAGGTTTTGGGGGCTCGGGCTTGTGAAAGTCTGAGTTCCTTTTATTATATACATTTCATTGTGAAGCTCTTGCTTATCTTTGAATAATAAAAAAATATATTTATATGGAAAGATTTGATTCTTGCTTTCATCCTCATCATGCATGTGATCCTCATCCGAATGAATATCATGAAAATATTCATTATACACCTGATCAGATTAATGCATTGCTGGGGCTTATTCCTTATAAGGCGGACAGGGCCGAAGTCCCCAAAATGGAGACGTTGAGCGATGTTAATTATATAGGTCATGTGGCAACTTCCGAAGCGTTGCCGGACAAGATGGAACAACCGTCATGGGCACTTGTCGGCAGTGTGAAGGAAACAAAGCCGTACTTCTACTATGTTGAAGGATTTGTTCCTAAAGGATATCGGGCCGGATGGAATGATTTGAGCGATGTTCTGGGAACTTATGATCTCACAGTCGATAAGGTGAGTATCTTCGATTATAATCTGCTGACTGAATATAATGTAAGCCGTAATCATACCCAAGATACCCGGATATTCTCACATGATTGGAAGGAACAGAGGTATTTCAGTGCATTTCCTGATTATGTTGAAGGGAAGAAATACAGACCCTGTGATCGTGTCAACATGCCGGGGTACACAAAAACGTCGTTTGTAGCACAACGAAGCACGTCCGAGGCCCCTTTTGTTGTAAAGAAGAGCAATGTGTTTACTTTTGAAGATGCCATAGCGCTTGTACCGGAGGAATACAGAATACCCGGCATGAAGGTCACGTTTGTTTCTGCTTACACCAATCAGGCTGAAACATGGTATTTTAAGGGAAATTCTGCTTCGCTTTGGAAAGACAAGAAAAGCTGGTGGAAGATTGATTTAGAGGCGGAGCGTAATGAGATTCATGCTGAAGAGGTATTCATTGAGAAGATGGAAGAACCGGAGATGGTGGCTGACAGGGCCATAGCAGATGAGAATGGCAACCGTATACCGGATACTTATCTTACACGCAAAGCTGTCAGACGTCACATTGAGGATACATTCAATGATATGTTCATAAATAATCCTCCCACCGTGATGAACGGGATGATAACGCCTGATATGCTAAGCGAATCCACCAAACAGCTTATCGGCAACAAGAACATAACCAATTTTGCGGATGATGAGGATATTACATCCGTTCACGGTCAACTGAAACTGGCTAACAAAAGATACGATCCGAACAATTACTCAGGGAAGGGAAGACGCTATCTGCGTAAGAACCTTGTGGCAGGGCGGAATATTTTGACTCAGTCCATGATGTGTTGGTCTGATACGATATATGTCATACAGTATGATTATGATTTGGAGGGGAAAACTATCACTATTCCTTCAAAATGTATTTTGGACTTTCAAGGAGGGGGATTTAGTAACGGTACTGTTGTTGGCGACAATACCAAAATTGAAGCAGGGCTGGAAAAGATATTCGGCAATATAACAATAAATGGTAGTTGGGATGTAGCTGCAGCTTGTCCTGAGTGGTTTGGAGCACTTCCGGATGGAATACATGATTGTACTGAATCTATACAGGACACCATTAATAGTTTTGATATTGTTAAATTAAACAATGGAGTTTATTTTATAGGCGATACTATTCAGGTAAGAAGTAATATTACCTTGTTTGGAGAAAAAGGTAAAACTGTCATAAAATCTCCAATTACTAAGGAGTTTGATGTAAATGATTTACCAGATGCTAATACCCTTCCTTATATTTTTTACTCTGAAAAAGCCGTGAAAGTTCTATTTAGAGGGCTTTCTTTTATATTGGGGGATTACTATAATGGCATAGGTTTTAGGCAAAGTGTCAATGGGGATACGGATGAGTGGGATGCTAAAATATATGTAGAGAATTGCCATTTTGAGCATGGGTATAGAGCTGTAAGTATTGAAAGAACTTATAGAGAATGTAGAATAATAGATTCTATCTCATATTACGCTTGTGGTGACTACGCTTTTTTTATGGAAGGAACTGATAATTCTATCCATAATAGTACTGTTGGAAGTTGTCAACAAGGAGGTATTTATTTATCTCAAAATTCAAGGATGTCTAATTGTAAAGTTTTTGTAGCCAATAAAGCTTGGAGATATAAATACGACGCTGTTACTCCTAGAAGTAAATACGCAGTTTATGTAAGTGGTAGTTATTGCAATGTAACAGGATTGGATATTCAACAAAATTGTGCAAATGGTATTTATGTGGGAGGACATGATAATTATATTCAAGCTGTCCTGAATGCTAATGGATATCAGAGAGATAAAAAATCATCAGTATTATGTGCTAATGCCGTTTTGAAGTGTAGTAATAGTATATTAATATTTACTTCAACTACAGGTTTTTTAAATAGTTATGTATCTCATTATCTATATTCTGTAGGAAGCCCAGCTTATGCAGTTAAAGGTAATTATATAAATATAAATACACATGATGAACCAGGAGAAGATACTCCTTATGTGTTAAGCAATTTTTCAGCTTTTAACAATATAATATTCAATGGAGTGAATATAACTAAATGCCATAATCTCCCTGAGTATTTTGTTAAAAACAACATTCATTCAGAGTATGTATCTAAGGGAGAAAGAATGTATGTTACAGTTGGTGCTGGTAAAGCGGTCTCTTTTGATTTAGATGTTACAACTTTTATCACACAATATACTGTTATACATCAGTATTTAACTTTTATAGTTAATCCGTCATTAGCAGTCGTAGATACACCCTTGTATGAAGTTGGAAGATATAAATTAATAGTAAATGTTAACAACATAGATTATACTCTGAAAACCGATATGTTCCAAAACGGGTTAGTATCAATAGAATCTATTAAATATTTATACGATATAATACCGGACCCGAAGGATTCACAGTGTAAATTAAGATGGGAATTAGCAAATACAAGTAAATCCGCTATAAACTTGGCAATTGATTACCCTATAATTGAAATATATAAAAATAATACAGGTTATGGAAGCAGTTATGAAACTAATATTATTCCGACGGATTTGAATAAAGATTTTTGTAAGGATAAGAAGGGAATTTATGGGAAAGTTGCAGATAATACTTATGATATTAATTTGGGGATTATAAAGTTTAATAATGCAATTTCTGATCCTCCGGAATCTTATGAATATATTAAGATAACTAAAGTTCCTACAAGTGGTTTTCGCTTTTTATATTCGACATATAGGATATTAACTGAATATTCTTTGCTATATGTAGATAATAAATTATATATACTATCTGATAGATACGATACTGGTAATGATTCTTTTTTAAATATAAGATGGATTTTTGATTCTGTTTCTTATACATTAGACATTTGGATTAAAGTTTCTTCAAAATATGGTAAATTGATAGTGAGAGATACTAAATGGGCTGCTCTTAACACTTATGAGTGGTTTCCTAAAAATACAGATCCATATCCGGTAGAGGCTGTTGATGCTGAATTTATTACCTCGGATATACTTGATTTGCCTAATACTTTAATTGGGATAAAAACCTATGATACGTTTGGAAATATATTAACTTGGTCTAAGTCTGATTGGTTAAATCCTGACGGAACTTTAGCGACAAAGGTTATTTTCGCAAGTAAATTAAATGATTTTATTAAAAGTAATACTATATATAATATTATCAGATATATAGATTTGGAAGGAAAAACTCTTACTGTTCCTGATAATAGTGTGCTTAATTTTATTGGAGGTACTATTGGAAATGGAACTATAATTGGGAATAAAACTAAAGTTATAAATCTAAATATTGATAGAACTATTTTATCAGGAACTTGGTTTGATTCAGGAGTCACTTCTAATAGGCCTACTAATGTTTTAGTAGGATTTCAATATTTTGATAGTACATTGTCAAAACCTATATATTATAAAGGTAATAATGAATGGGTTGACGCCACTGGTGCAACAGTGTAATAATGATAATTAAAATAAAAGCCATGTTACAAGAATATCAAATAAGAATGTTGGAAGAGTATAAACAACTTGATGACCGGGTGGAAAAGCTGGATAAGTTCATCAATGAATCTCCGGTATTTTTTAAGATGGAAGTACACAAACAAATGCTTCAGCATTGGCAGCTTTCGGCAATGAAATCATATCGTGACGCCTTAAAGAAAAGATGTCTGGCAGAAGGATTTTCTCCGTTGACTGGGGATGGTATAGAATAAATGTCAATTCTATAAACTTTTTATTAAAAACATTATGGAAGATAACAACATACAAGATTCTTGCTGCAACAGCAAGTATGCAAGTATCAGGCAGATGGAGAAGCTTGATGAAGTGTCGGGAAGAAGATTCCCTTTCTATCCCCGTACAGTGATACAGGCGGTACATGACGGAAGAACCGGCGCGCCGTTAGAAGCGATACTGGCACAGTATAACAACATTTATGTGCAGTTTCAGGGCACAGCGGTGCGTACGAGGAATATTGTTCCGAAAGAAATGAGACGCAAGGGTATTATTATATCATACGTAGACATGCTGGGGAATGCCATAACTGAGAAATGTGTGAATGATGCACAGAGGGACAACTTCCACTGGGGGCTTGATGTCAACTGGGTGCGTGTGGATGAACTCACACTTTCCGGAGATATTTCCATATCGGTAAAAGGCACATGGGTAATCAATGGTGAGGATACCGGCATAGCTGCGCTGGGACCCAAAGGAGATAACGGACTTACCCCGTGGCTCAAAACAATAGATAATAAGCTTTACTTCTCCTATGATAACGAAACATGGGAGGTATGTTCTGATTACATTGCGGCTTATTTCCGTTTTCAGGATAACAAATTTCAGATATCGCGAGATAACAAGACATGGTCAGACCTTAGCGGAGAAGTTACAAACAGTTTGTATATTAAAGCCTATGTAACAGACAAGTCACAATATCCCAATCCTAAGCAGGGAGACATGATCATGGTAGGTCCCACTTATGCGGCCGATGATACGGAACACACCAAGCCCATATATAGGCTTCATGTGTACAATGCCAACGAATGGGTGGATAACGGGCTGTTCCAGTCCATCGCTGCCGGAGTGGTGCAAGAACTGGGAGATAGTGAAACTGAGGTTATATCACAGAAGATTGTAAGTGAAAAATTTTCCGAATTAGATGCAAGAATAGAATTTTCCGATATATCAATACAAGACGAAGCTATTATTGGTATTGGGGAAGTAAATAAAATAATAAGAATAAATAAAACACTTTTTGAAAAAGGAAAAGTTAAAATAACAGTTGATAAATCTAATTTTCCGTCAGATATATCATATAATGGGTGTCAAATAAGAGATAATAATGGGATAGAAAAATACACCAAAGTATCTGAAGAATTTGAAATAGATTCATTTGCTTCTATTGGGTATTTTACAATAGGATTTTATTTCTATCAAGCAGTACAATCCGAAGTTATTATACCATACAGTATAAAAGTCTTATATGGCAGCCCCTATGAAGAAGAAACAAGAGTTATGGTTAATAAGAATAATGAAGATAATTCAAATTTTATACCGTCATATGGTAGCCATATTTACAACTATACATTAATTAATATGTATATTGGTTCTAACGGGAATTGGCAAAGATTTGTAGGTAAGGGGAAAAGTTTATTAATTCCAGCTGACAATATTAAAAAGTTATATGTAATTGGTAATGAAATACATACTTCATCTATTTATCAACTTACAGCAGATTTGAATATTAAGAGTGAACAGGTTGCTAATGTTACAGAAGGTACTGAATTTATAAATTTAACACTGAAAGAATATAAAGTAATTGAAATTGCACAAAATACAAAATATATATCCATTATTATAAATGATGGTAATGGTAATGATAGAAGTCCATATTATATTGGTGTTGAATACATTAAAAATGAAAATAATCAAACATATAAAGAGTTGATTGATTATAATGATTATGAGGAAACAATACAAGGAGCATTAATCGGGAATGACTATTGGTGGCAAAATGATGCAACAGCAGGATGTGAAATTGTCAAAATAAATATTGAGGGGTATAATAAGATTAAAATATTAAGCAATAGAGGTGCAACAACGATATCAGGAGCCATATTGAAAGATAATGCCACACAAACAAATAATACACCATTACCATTTGCAGATGGTATTTCTGAACGATTTATGTTTTCTGATACAATTCCTCACGAAATTGAACTACCATATAACGCAAAATATATGTATATCAATGCTAAAATTTCAGATGGGGATATTATCATACCATACGTACAATTAATTAAAGACCAAACGGTCACAATCAATAGACTAAATAAGAAAATACAAGAGACAAATTACTATAATATAGGTAAGGAAACTATTACTAAAAGATTTGAAAACTTTGGTAACTATGAAATAGTTGGTATTACTCCTACATTATCTATAGTAAGAGACAGCAGTGGAAATTATGATACGCCACCCATTGAAATAAGTGGTGGAATTATTACTAATGTTTCTGTAATTGAGGATGGGGGAGCGACAGAAAAACCTGCATATTGCGTACATAGTGACCGAGATAATAACATTGAAAATAAAATAGTTGTTGATAATTGTATATTTGATTCCAATTCAAATGCTTGCTGGGGTGTAGGTACAAGAAAAAAATACGAAATGATTTTCAGGCATTGCGTATTTATACAAAGAGCAACAGTTGATGACCCTGCAATAAGTGGAGATACGCATTCGTGGTACAGTCACAATACTACATCTAATGAGGTGCTGACAAAGGAACATAAATCAATAATAAGATTTTGGAAATGTATTTTTATTTCGGATACTGGAGAACCAATGTATCTACAAGATTGGTCAGTAAATGATTCTGATGATAAAATAGATTTCTGCGAATTTGAGTTTATCGGATGTAATTTTGCATGGAAAGGCAATACAGAAGATGCTGTTAAAATAGACTATAAAGGAGGTGTACCTGAACTCAATTCTAAAGAATTTAAGAGACATCTTATATTATCTGATAAATCTACAGGGAATAATGTGTCTTGGCTTAATGCGTAGAGTAACTAGAAAAGTTTTTTGTAAATAAGAACTGGCGCAGTCTGCCTCTGCGCCAGTTGGCTTATGCTTTAATGTACTTCCATATACTCCGAAGAGCAGGCATCAGCCCAATCCACTAAACTTCCGTAGGAAATTGGCCTCCGAAGAGCCCGCTTATTACCCATATTACAGGAACTACAGCAAAAAGAAAATCTAGGGTATCAAACACAAACCGCCCTACCTCTTTGATAGCGTTAGGCTGGGCATTATCACGCCCAACCTAACATTTAATTTTATTGTCATTCATATTCGAATGTTTTTATTAGTTAAACAATTAGGTTTACCGTTTTGTTTTACGTCAACCGGCTCTTTGCTGACGATAAAGAAAGCGTTACAAATATAGCTATTTGTTCATGAATATAAAATATATGCATGGAATTTATTATCTTTGCATCGCACATAGCGATGTGCATCAGGATTTGGACGGTTCCGATATAGTTTCGGGCCGTCCTTTGTTTGTTTTTACACTGACTGGCCTTGTGTATGTTTGTCCAATTATGACAAGGGCGGCTGTCTTTCCCAGATTGCCGCCCTTCCTGTCCAATAATGATTAGTAATCAGGTATAACAAAGGTACGCAAAGATATAAAATAATCTTATTAAAAACAACCTGTAATGTAAAATCTTGTGATTTATGTTGTAAATTACAATTATATGCGTATTTTTGTGCAAAAAATATAAAGTATATGAAAAGGTTGGTTATAGCCTCATTGTTTCTGTTCCCTTTTTTGTGGCAAATACCGTGGGATGGACAGATGTTTAAGATGCGTGAAAACTATAAGTCTTTTTCTTCTTTCCTAAACGAACGAATATTACTTCCGTAGCCGGATATATGTTTGTTATACCATATATAAAGAATCTGAATAATGTGATTGGTTTGATTAGCCTCTCCCGAGCTATTGAAAAGTTGAATTAAATAAGTTACTATTATGCTACAGAGATTAGAAGTTATTGATTTTTTGCGAGGATTCTCTATTTTTACCATTGTGTTAATGCATTTGTTGCAAAGTTTTCCGATAAGTCCGTTCTTAATGGCTGCTTCATCTTTTGGTGGGGCAGGAGTACATGTATTCATCTTATGTAGTGGATTTGGACTTTATTTATCATATTTAAACAGACCGCTTACTTATATTCAATTCTTGAAACGACGTTTTTTGAAAGTTTATTTGCCGTACATAATAATTATATTGATAAGTGCTCTGATTCCTTTTTATAATACCTCATCGGATAAACTTCTCCAAGTACTTAGTCATGTATTCCTTTTTAAAATGTTTTTCAATGATTTGGAAAGTTCTTTTGGATTGCAGATGTGGTTTGTTTCAACAATTATTCAGTTTTATTTGTTATGGCCTTTGTTGTTGAAACTATTTAATAAATCTACGGGGGTGATTTATGCTTTGCTGATAAGTCTGTTATGGACTACTATTGTAGCGATGCTTGGGAAAAGCGATGTGCGTGTATGGAATAGTTTCTTTTTACAATATCTTTGGGAATTTGTTTTAGGTATGTATTTAGCTAAATGCTATAAACTTAATGCAAAAATAGTCAATTCGTTGAAATTTAATGTATTAGTACCTGTCTGTATAATATGTGTGGCTCTTACAGGATTTGCTGGACTAAAAGGAGGAATTTGGAAATTATATAATGATATTCCTTCTATGATTGGATATTTGTTTGCGTTGTTGATTATATATAAATTACATATAAAACCTATTAATGGCTTATTTATGTTTACTAATAAGATTTCTTATGAATGGTACTTGGTGCATATACTGGTATTTAGTTGTACTTTTTATTATTTGTATAAGTTGGAAACTTTTAGTATGGTAGTAATAGCTGTCATTTCATTTATTCTTTCGTATGTTGTGGCTTGTTTATATCATTGGATTCTTGGTAAGATGAAGGTATTTTGAAATAATAAGATTCATTATAAACAATAAGATCTTGGCGAAATGAAGAGACAAATATTTACTGCTGCTGAAGAAGAACAGGATACTATGTGGAAGAGGGTAAGAAATTATATTCCCATGACCTTGGTCAAGGGAGGAAAGTGATAAAATCAGTTATAAAAGTTGGCGTTTACATTGTGATTGCCAACTTTTTTTATAGCTTTGCATAAAAAGTATACAGAATGGGAAATTTCAGCAGGCAACAGGAGGAGAAGAAGGAAGTTAAGGAGAAAGACAAAGTGAGGCGTGAAACGCTTGGAAAGTTCTTTTTCGATTTGGCTAAATTGGCTTTCGCTGGTCTTTTTGTTAGTTGGATTACGCCTTTATCTACTAATGTAAACAACAATGTTGCATGGACTGTCTTAGTTGGAGGTGTAATGTTTACTGTTGTATTTGCTATGATTGGAAATAAAATTTTAAAATAGGAGGTTTATATGGATATGCTTGCTATGACTTATATAATAGGAACTGTTATCGGAGTAGTCTTTCTTATATGGTTATACACAAAGCCCGGTAGAAAGTGGCTAAAGAGCTTGTAGTATACGCTATAATAAGGAGGTAATTTGTGGAAGGTTTATTGATTGTGCTTGGTGGTTCTGGAATGTTAGCCTTTTTCTTCGCTATATGGTTAAATACCCGGAAAGGCAAGAAATGGCTCGCAAATCTATAGTGTACTTTTCATTGGAAATATGAGGGTATTATGGATGCATTGACAACGATTTTTTTAATAACTAGCGTCATAGGTTCCGCATTGGTTATTTGGTCACACACCAAGTCTGGAAAGAAGTGGTTGGAAAACTTGTGATAGATATAGCAGAATATATTAAAAGAACCGGACTTATCTCCAAGCCCAGTTCTTATGTAATCAGCGGAACGGGAATAGGACAGGTCAATTTATTTCATCAGTAACTTCCTGCTTTCCATTGTTATTTTCGCTTTTAAATCCGTTATTTCCTTTTCCAAAGTTTTATCGTCCGGATTATTTTTTAATTTTTCCTGTTTACGTCTCAATTTTTTCAATTCTTTTTTGAAATATTTAATAAAGCCTTCTTCCCCGTTGGATTTCAGCCGCTCCAGTTCGTCACGATATTCAGTCCGTCCTTTCTTCACAAATTCCTTATATCGGTTCCTTTCACTGTTCATGCGGTTGTATCTGTTTTCGTATTCCCGGAAATCCCGATTGATAGCGGATGAAACAGTACGTTCATCTGTTCCGCTGAAAAATCGTGGTACTATCGGCAATTGTCTTATGAGATCTATATTCTCTTCATTGCCTGTAGCTGCATCAACTGCTATTGCGGACGCATTGGCTATGTTCTTGCCTATTCCTCCCAAGTAACTGGTAAAAAGATGTTGCATATAAGCCGGATTAATCCATGCGTTGTTCAACCATCCTCTTTTGACCTCATCACCTCCGCTCATGTCATTGAGAGCTTCGGATATGGCTATGAAACCGGGATTTACTCCTTTGTACACACGCTGATATTCGGGAATGAATTTGTTGTATTCTGTGCGTTTGGCTATTGGTCTGCCTGTGAAATCCTTATTAAATGCAATATCCATTATCGGAGCAAGTAAATCCGGCGCAATACCTTTCAGCAGATCTTCCGGTCCTGATTCCTTCTCTGATTCAGATATGAGATTAATAAAACCTATGGCACTTTGTATTTGTGCTAAGGTGGAAAGTCCTGCACGTTCAGGGGTGATACGGCTGTTAAGAAGTGAATAAAGGATATCTCCCATACCATAAATCTCACGGAAGAAGGGTGGCAGAGGGATTTTTAAATATCCATCTCCAATGTACAGCATTAGGTTGTTTCTGCGAGCATAGTCGTTCTGCTTCCAATAATCATCCTTGTCATCTCCACCAGATGCGCTTACCAATATCTCGTTTAACATGGGGATCATCATACCGGAAGCCATTATGGTTGCCAACAGGCTATAAAACCTTTTCTGATGTTCTTTCCGCTTCTGCCATAACTGGTATTGTCCCTGTATGCTTGGATTGAAGAATAAAACCCAATGTCCTAGGATGGATGCAATGCCTGCCCAGAACTTGTTCTTTCCTTTTCCTAAAGATCCTTTCTTATTAAAGTTGACAGTGATGTTTTTTGCGGCATCCACAGATTCTTCTATGCTCATTCCGCTTTTTCGTGCCGACATATATGCGTTGAAACGGTTCACATCCTCCACTATCCGGTTTGCCGTCTGAAACCAGTCTGCCAGCATGTAAATGGTTTCCGTTCCGGACCGAACCATCTTTTTCAGTCCTTTTAGCTCTTCCAACTGTTTGTTGTATTCCTTTTTATAATCCTCCAATGTATGGATGGCCGTATATCCTGTCTCTCCGCCATATTTCAGAAATTCTTTAAAATATATATCTTCTTCCGTGTTTCCGACCTTGCCGGTTATTCCCCGGAATACGGCGTTGAAACTTTTGGGAGTATTGAAGACAAACCGACCTGCGGCCAATATCCCTTTGTCCAGATAGATCATATTGGCCGCATGGATGGAGTCCCTGACAAAATTGGCTACGGCGAAGTCTGGATTGTTGCTGGTAAGTCCTCCGGCATAGAACCGTTTCACGCTCTTGTAGAATTCGGCCAGCCAGTTAGCATCCGATTCCGCGCTGGTCAGCCCGTTCAAGGCCTGTGCGGCTCTCGGATCCCCATTTATGTAAATGTTGTATTCCTTGCCGTTTATCATGACGGGAACGATGTGCTCTTTTTTTTGACTGGGCTTCATTTTCAGCTCCACTCCAAAAGGAAGCCTTCCTCTCCATACTTGATCACCTCTCTTTTCTGCTTCCTTCATCTTTTTTTCAAAATCATCCAGTTTCTGCGCTATCACTTCCGGAGAATCATCATTTTTGATATCCGGCATTATTTCCTCTACGGATCCGTCAGATTGTCTTGAGAACCAGGCGTCAGTGAAAGTGGCCAAAGTATTGGGACGGTTTACAATGAAATTGAAAAAACGTTGTTTCATCCTGTTGCGGTTCCCTCTTACAATGGCGGATTGGGCCATAGCCGCGATGGTAGCGATAGGGTTATCCGCTATGGATTTTCTGCCTTTCGTCTTTTTCTGATTGTTCTGTATCGGAGAGTCTTTCCGATTGTAATCGAACACTTGTTCCGCGGTAGTTTCTTCCCATCCGCGTAGAGGTACATAATATCTCATCATGTTTTTTACCTCATTGTATATCTCACGGGACATTAATCCGCTTTCATATTCCTTACGCAGCGTCTCGCCAGTAGCGGCATTTATTTTCTCCCACAAGGTCTCAATGGCATTTTCCCCGGCTTCCGACTCTAGGGAAGAAACCAGATTTTCTGCATATTTTTTGAAATCTTTCTTTATTTTCTTCTCCTCTTTTTCATATTCCTTTTCAGTTATGTCTCCATTATCAAGTTTTTTATCCAGTTCTTCTTTATGCGGTTTAAAGACCAGACCTTCCAGTCCCGAATAATCCTTGTCCGCTTTCAAAGCGTCTTTATGGTCTTCTTCTGCCTTGTCTTTCAAAGTATCATACTGTTCCTGTGTGATGCTTTTCTCCTTCAGTTTTCCGTCCAGTTCTTCCATCGTCTCATCATATGCTTTATCCGCATCCCTTTTCTTAAATACTTCGTTTCTTTCAAGACCACTCTTTGCTAGCAGGTACTCTTCCAGCCGTTCTCTTCCATAAAGGTCTGACAACTTCTTGACTTCCTCCATGAGTGGTTCGAAGAAGTCTTTCATGTAGTTTTCGTTATCCACTTTGTTTATACTGCTCAGACGGTTCTCAGCTGTATAGGCGTTTTCATAGGTCCTTGCTTTATTGCCTGTTTGTTTCTCAATCAGATCCATCACGACTTTTAGTGAGAGCATACTATCTTGGAACGCTTCCTGAAAACCGAATGAGCCGGATTTTATAATATTATTGTATTCCTCGTTTAATCCCGGTTCTTTCCTGAATAGGATACCTTCATCAAGTCTTGGAATGTTCCCAGTGCTTTTGCTTGGCTTTTCTTCCGGTCCTATATTGGATGTGAAAGTTTCTTTACGGTTCATATCAAACTCACCAATTCCTAGCTTTGAACGCATGACGGTTTCCTTTGCCACATCAACGGGATAGTTTGACTGTCTTAGTCTGTTGTAGCTTTCATAAAGGATGTATCTCAACTCATTGTCCGTCAGTTCAAATCCCAAATTCACTTTCACTTTACGGAGCATGTCTATGAAGAAAGCTTTGATTCGTACCCATAAGGACTGCTCTGCAAAGGTGGCCGGTCCGCGTTCGGACAGATCTGCCATATATTCCTCTGTTGCTGTACGGATGGATATGTTCTCATTTTCCGCCATCCGGTTGATGGTCTGTCTGATTGATGGTGCGGCATTGTTATACACATTCTCAAGGAAGGTGTCGAAGTCCTTTCCGAACAGCTCACGCAATCCCTTATGTGCCACCGCCTCATGGAATACAGTCGCTTGTGCGTCCTCCACGGAGGTTGTGTTCGGCATATAGAGATACACTTTGTTCTCCTTTGGCGAGTACCATCCTTTGATATTGGCTCCCGATTCGATACGTCTGCGTGCCTCGCCTTGTGGAAGCTGGTCTGCGGAAGTGATTTTTTCTATAGGTGTATGAAGAGATTCAGAAAGTTCATCCACTACTGTATTCATGGGAGCAGGAACAGAAGCATAAGCTTCCAAAGCGTCGTTTATAAATATCTGGTCTTCTCGTGCTATATCTTCCGTTTCCGAAGCAAGAGTATTGCGGCGTTCCTCAGGTGTCATATTCATACGGGATTGTACATTACGTGCTTCAACTTCACCTGAAAGTTCATTGTATCTGTCGTTTTCTCCACCAAGTCCAAATTTTTCAATAAGAGATTGATACTCATTATAAGCATCCTCATATCCCTCTTTATCATAACCTCGCACCCAAAGATTGAATCCCTTATCAAAAGCATTACGGCTGGGGATAAAGCCATCCCCAAACTCGAATCCATCTGAGTGATATTCATTTACCAAAGCATTATAAACATCCATCTGTGAAGCGTCTTCTCCAAGTTCCTCACGCTTGTCAGCAAACTCTTCAATCATAGACCAGGCATCGCGCTTTTCTTTTAATGCGTCAAGGTGTTTTCTATAAGTTATACTGTTTCCACCACGGGCGAATCCTTCAATTGATTGTATGGCATGCTGTACCTCATGCGCTAAGATACTACGGAAATCCGCCCTGTCTAGAACAGACTCATTCACACGTATCAAGTTTTGGCTTCCATAATAAGTTGCTCCTGTATTGCTTGTGGGGGCGTTGTATATCTCCACGCGTATCTGCTTCAACTCCGGATAAGTCTTAAACAAATTCTCATCCTTCACATAATCGTCAAGATAACGCACGTCGTTCGCTTCGTATGTGGCGCGAAGTTCTTCTGCCTTTTCTGATAATTCATCAAAACGGGCTGCTTCTTCTTCCGTCAGCTCTACTCCATCAAACAGTTTGTCGCTTAGCGCATCATACTCTTTGCCCCATGACAGGTTGGACCAAAGTCTGTTTTTTCGCGCAAGTCCTTTCGGATCAATCTCGAGATCCTCCACTTCATATCTCCATTTTCCGTCAGCCCCACGTTCCCAACCTGTAGCCTGCTTGATTTTCCTAGCATTTTCTTTTTCATTTGTTTGGAGAATCGAAAGCAAACGCTTATCTTTGACATCAGATAAAGGCGAGTTACCATCTATTCCAGCTTTTTGTATTGTTGGGGCAATGGATAGTAATTTGCCTTTCTCTATGTTAGTCAGTTTGTGGTCATAATACCGTTCTCCATTGTTTTGATTGGCGATAACAGCTTTCACAGTATAGTCAACACCGGCTATTTTCAATCCACATACATAATAAGAGAATGATTTTACACCGGGATATTTCTCCAAATCTTCGTTGGCAAGTTCTTCAATGAAGACGGAGTTTTCAATAATCTGAGGTACGGCTGCGATAGATTGCAGATGTTCTACATCCTTATAATCATGCTGCAATATTTCACGAATACCTCCCCGACTATTGCCTCCTGTCACAGAGATAATAGCTCCCGTATCTTTATTGATATATTCTCCACGTAATGACTTTCCATATTCCAACGCATTTTTTTTGTACTGTTTCAAGTCATCGCTCGGTTCTATCTCTTTACCCGTAATCTCTATCGGCTCACTCTTCCGCAGCTTCTCAATGCGCTCTTTCTTCGTATTGAAAGCGGATTCCATCTCTCGTGCCACATTCAGGTTATCAAGGCGGGTAGTTGCTTCCTCTGCCTTATCCAGTTTGGACGCGCCTTCCTCTCCAATAAAACGATATCTTACATCCGCTTTTCTTGCATTGAATCGCTTGGAAGGAGGAATAACATTACCTTTGTCGTCACGGGTTATCAGGTCATTTAGTTTTCGGTTGTTTTTTGTATTCTTGTAGCGGTAATCGCTCCTGTTATCATATCCCCATTCGTTGATATCATTCCCGTCCCAATATAGATTTTCAGCCGGTACTTCTTCCTTCATAATTCTGTAATTGCCGTTTAAGGCATGTTCTCCATGAACTTTTACATAGGATTCAGACAGGGAAACCCAGTCACCGTTTCTTACCTTTCCTTCTTTCAATGATTTTGGAACGGCACGATAGATGGTAACGGTCGGTTTTTCTCCTTTGTCAATGGCAGACAATGCTTCATTGATTGCGGCGGCACTTTCATTTCTGTATTGATCCCTGTTCATGCGAAGCTGCTCATTAAAGGATTCGCGTATCTGATCTTTGTTTGCGGCAATGTCAACCATGTTTTTATCAATGCCTTCCTCATCATAAGAGGGGGCGCGGTGTGCCATTCTGAATTCATCAGCGGAAACATAACCATTTCTTCGTGCGGATTCGTTTATGATATCACGCATACGGGCTTCATTATTTTCTTCCATAGCCTTGAAATAGTCCTCATCCATTTCTTCATCCGTCATCAGTTCAAATTCCTTTAGACGCTTCTTTTCCGATTCGGCTTCCTCCTCCGCACGTTTACGGGCGGCTTCCATCATGTTACGGGCTTTCATTTCCTCTTGCACGTATTCATCTCTCAAGGCATCCACATCACCGAACTTTTCATACAGCTCTTTTTTGATCGGAGAAAAAACTTTTACGAATTGCCCTAATGACAGGTTGGAGTTCTGGAGACGCACATCTCTGCTGATTGATTTGAAAGCATAACTTGCGCCACCCAGATTTTTCATTTTCATGGATTGTGCGTACTTTTTTATATCGTCTTCATTAAGGTTGTGCTTGTTGGCGAAAGAGCTTATCTCCTCATTCCCAACCTCGCGAAATCGGATATCACTTCCCTCAGAAGCAAGTATCTCATTGCTTTCGTCATTCATTGCGCGTAAGCCGGAATATTCAGCTTCAAGTTCCTGCTGTTCCTGGTTCAGTTCCTGTTGCTCGGAGAAAACAGCGTCTCTCTCAACGGAGTCATTTCCGGCTTCTACCAGAATATCCTCCAGTTCTATCTTCCTGTCCTCTATTTCGGCCAGTCTTGTTTCTATGTCCTTCATTCTGTCCGCATTGGCGGATTCTATGGAAGGTGCAAGTTGCACAGGATTTACGCTCTTGTATTCAGAGAATGGCTTTGTCTTTTTTACAGAAGAATCAATCCATTTATTGAACTCATCCTTCGTTACTTCTGTAATGGCACTTATTCGGTTTTCCCAACCAGGAGAATAGTTTGCAAGATAAGAGGAACGTGCCTCATTCATAGACGGAAAACCGTACATCACCTTACTTTCGTCAAATTCACCTTTTTCATTGAGTTGGTCCACGACAAACACATTTCCTTCGGATGGATTGTCAGACAGGAATATATCTATATGGTCACCGTCCACGGCTTTCGTGCCACGGATATAGCCGTAGTCGTTGTTCATGGTAATGCTCCATTCCTGTCCGTTGGCATCCCTCCCGCTACGGACAGAACCTTTGGGATTCTCGATGGTTACATCGTACCCGTCAATCTTGACATGACCTTTCTTGTAGTTGCCGGCCTCCTTTTGCGCTTCAGTAGGAGAGGTGTCCACCATTTCGCGCGCTTCCGCGATATGGTCTTGTGTTGTATTTTGTTTAGTACCAGATAAAATATTAGCTTTGTGAATGGAAAGTTCGCCTTGAAGAGCAGCTGTGTCATTCTTCTTGCCTTCGGGTTTTATTTCTCCTGCTCCGCTTTCAGTTTCTCCATTTCCTGTTTCATCAGATAACTGCTGATTACCCTCAACGCTTCCCTTTGTCCGTCCGCTCCGTTCGCCAGATTGCGTTTCAGAAACTTTTTCTCTATCTCGGTCATAGCCTTCTTCGCTTCTGGGAGAAGGGCGATTATCTCTTTGTGACTCATCATCCGTAATTTCATCTGTACTCTCTGATAAGCCAGTTCGGTCATTTCTTTCTTTTCCATTGTCTATGGTTCCTTTGGTTTCTACAAATGTATTGATAAATTCGATGTACTCATCTGATTTTTTAAATTCTTCCACCAAATGTGGCATTTGTTCCATAGATGCTGTAATAGCATCCTGTAATTTCTGTAAATTCTCATAGCTCATACCGTATTCTTCCCATGAGGCATTTTCCATTGCTTGCAGGACGGCTTCTTCCTCGGCTGCACGCTCTCGTTCCGCTATGGTTTTGCGGTTCTCTTTGATGTAATTGGTCAATTCCCCTTTGGTATTGATTTGTGCGAGCATATTGATGATTGCGTCACGTCCTGCGTTAGGGTCATTCTGATTAAAGAAACCTGTTCCGTTCTCGCGGTCTGTCTGCATCAGATATTCACCTGCTTCCTGTATGGTCACTCCTCCTTTGTCTGCGGACGCAAACAATCCGAAAAATTTCTTTACCTCATCTTTCCCGAATCCGGTTTCATCGGAGAATGAAGACTGGAGCAGACGGATGTTTCCGTTCGCCAGTTGTTGTGCGGCCAGTTCCTCTCCGTTCATTGGTTCTTCCATGGAAAGGATTTCTTCCGCAATGGCATCACCAGGCTTTTCTCGTAAGGATCTGATTTGCCGTTTCACTTCATCCCAATAGTCAATACGTTGCCGTTGTTCGTCTTTCAGAACTTGCCAGTCTTTTTTTGCTTGCACATACTTGGCCTTGTTTGTTCCCATCTTCGGTGCTTTGTCTTCCAGCTTTGCAAGCTGGTCTACAGCTTCCTTTCGGTTTAAAGAGATGAATTTGTCCACCTCTTCCGGTTCCAGCGTCCCGTCATTCAGGTCGGCAATGGTAGCCTCTACAGGAGCTTTGTGATAAATGGGGTTGTCTTTTTTGTCTACAGGAATAAGACTCTCTGATTTTTTCGCATCAGCAAGAATTTGCTCCACTCTTGAGGCGGATCCTTGTCTCATGCTTTCTTCTTCCGAGGACAAGGGATCACCGTTTTTAATCTTGTTGGCAATCCTTTCCACAGTTTCGTCACTTACATTTCCTGTGTTCACATAGTCGTCATATTCGGATAAAGGCTTTTCTTCTCTTTCTTCCTGGGTCTTGCCAATGTCTTTTCCTGAATCATTCAGTTTCTGGGTGTCATATAAGGACTGTTTATAGGTATAATAATCGTCTTTAGTGATAGGGCTTCTACCAACTTCTCTGTCATTATCATCAACCCAGGTAACCATGATTCCATTTACGTCGTTCACATCGCTGTCAATAGTTCCTCTCATGCCATTTATTATCACTTCTTCTCCTCCCTGTGGTACAAGAGACAGAACTTCGGGGCTAAATCTTGAGGCTAATCTTTCAGATTCAATGTTTTTGTCAATATCGGCATATTCCTGCCGTATGGAAGCTTTGTCCGCATTGTCTTTCATCAGACTCAGTTGCTCGTCGTTAACTGTAATCGGTTTTTTCATTCCTTCCATAGCAACAATCCAATTGCCGGATTGATCCTGTCCGATTACAGATGCGGTGGCAAGATTACCGTTATTATCCATTATGTTGAAGGATTGTCCGATGGACGTAGGTTGCTGTTCCATAATTCCTGCATCAATCTGATAACTTTCTAGCATTTGAGTGAGAATTTCATTACGGTCGTTATAAGAAAAAGACATATTGGCATCCGGTTTGATTGCCGTTGCGTTATCCATATTGAAGCTACTATATACAGGACCTGTCTTTCCATCTTCTAAAGGAACTATCATGAGAGTTCCTCCTGATATTGTCATTTCCCCGTTTGGTCCCAGTCCATTTACCACAACTCCGTAACTGTGCTCTTTGTCTCCGAATCTTCCTAACGGGATAGTGACAACCTGTCCTTGGGGAGACATTTGCTGGACTTTAACTGCCGCCTGTTCATATTCGGGAGCATGAGCCTCATCCAATGCGTCCTCAACCGCATCATGACGGTCTTTCTGCCGCAAGTAGTCCGTAGCCAGACGTCTGGTTTCTTCGTCCATGACATCCAGCATTTCCACACGTTGGGCGTCATTGGCACCGGCAAGCGCATCTATGGCTTCATCATCCAGTACGGATGAAAGGCGTTCACGGGAAACTTCCTCACGGAGGACTGTCGTGCGCATGGCTACCGGATCATGAGTTGTATAGATATCCGTTCCCTCTTCCTGCGCTGCCGTGCGCTTTTCGGACTCCTCACGGGTCTGCTCTTCTGCAATGTCCTCCATGGCATTGTTCTTCGCAATGTCAAACGCATATTCTATCTCGGCCTTTTTTTCTTCCTTGCTGAGGCTGCCGTCACTCATGGTTTCTTTGATGAAAATCCTTATGTCGTCATTGCCACGTTCTTTTGACATACGTTCCAGTTCGGACAGTTTCTCCTGTTGTTCTTTGGTCATGTTTCCGAAAGCCGCATTCATCTTCTGGCGGTGTCTTGTCCTTTCAGCTCCCATACTTCCAAGTCCTAATAAGCCGAAAGCGACGGAAGTGGGAGCCAGTCCGAGAAATGTGTCTATATTGTTGTCAAGGTCTGTAGCTTCTTCCAGGGTCATTTCACCCAACGGGATATTTGCAAGATTATTATAGACCTCTTCCATGTATTCTTCGGGTAGCCCATGAAACTGCGCCCTTTTTGCGGCTTCTTTGAAAGTGGGGTTGTCCTTTATCTCCCTGTATAGCTTACCGGCCCTGCTGTTTGTTATATATTTCATGAATTCACTTGCACCACCGGGGACGGACTCTTCCACATTCTTCCATATTCCTTTGCCCAGTCCTTTGAATGCGTTGAAAATCATCTCGGACTGGTTTTCAAGAAATGTGGAAGCGATTGATCTTCCTATGGCTTTTCCTGTTTTTATTTGTTCCGCACGACCTCCATAAGTCAAGTTCCCGTCCTTGTCAACATCAAAAAGAATATTCCCCATCATTCTGTCTTGTGCTCCTGCTGTGACACGCGCCAGTCCTGTGGTTCCTTCCATTCCCGCTGCGGCCAAAGCGTCTCCGGCAAGACGCGCCCCTATTTTTGATATTCCTTTTTTCATGGCGGACGCGCCGAATTTTTTCATGCCGTATTTTAGAATGCTTTTGGCTATTCCCTCACCTGCTGCCGATATTGGATTTATGGCGAATTCCAGCATGAACGGGATACTGGTCCCAGTGGTTTGGCCGGCCTTGTATCCTCTTCCCAAATCGGAAGAATAATAGGCGTTGACCGCCATGTTGGTGACAGCGGCATCAAGTAACTTCTCTTCAGAAGGTGAGAGCTTTTCTCCTTTATCCGCTTTCTCCACCACATTCTTCAGACGGATGCCGCCTATCATGTCAGATATGCCCAAAGTCCATTGTTTGGGATCAAATGCGGTATCAGCGAAACCACGGGCTAAACCGCTAAAAAAGTTTGTCTTTCCTTTCTTTCCGGCTTCCTCTATAATATTGTTCGATTCATCAATAAGGTTTTTCGCTCCTTCCAGATAACTCCTTTCTCCTCTGTACTGTGCTAATGTAGGATCCTCCCTCGTATTCATTCTGGCATTCACCATCGCATTACCGGAATCGTCTCTTAGTATTTTCTTTTGTTCGGTAATCTTTTCCTCTATGTCATCAAGGTCTTTGTTTACTTCATTGGTCAGGGTGTTAAGATGGGAACCTACGCTCTTTTTGGCAAATCCGGCAAGGTCACGCTTCATGTCCGTACCATAACGTGATGTTATCTCTTTATTGTATATGTCCTGATATGGTTCTAACTCCTTGCTTATGACCTCTCCGTAGGCCTTTTGGAACGCTTCGTTTGTTTTTTGGTTGAGTTCGTTCCCCTTATATTGTTGTGACAGCTTTCTGTATTCGTCAGAGGCAAGAAACCGGTTGGTATATTTGTCTTGGACCTCCTTCTGTATTCCGGCCATTTCTTCCGAAAGCTGTTTTCCTCTTTCTGTCAGGGCGAACCGGTCACGATAGTTGTTATATACATCATTCATGGACGATATGGCACGCGGGGTATATTCCTTGTCCAAGCGGCTTTCTTCTTCAACCGTAAATAGTTTGTCCAATTTTCCTTTGTCCATATCTACTTTCAATCTTTCTCCCAAATTTATCGGAGAAAATTGATATCTAGCTGAAACCTCCGCTTTGTCTGACTCCATTTGCGATGTGGAGGGGGTGATAAACTGAAAGTTGTCTTTTGAATGTACTTGTTCACGTAAGCCGGGACGTGTGCTGGGATTATAGTTTCTCATGTCAAAAATCCTGTCCGCTTCCTCCTGTGTTCCGACACCACCTGAATATGTTTTTGAAATAGGGTCATATCCGTTGCCTGTTTGAGAGTAATCAGACTTTGGGGCTTGAGGGGTGTTGTCAGCTTGTTGTATTTGTACTGAGGCCCCAATTGGTTGCATGAATTGATTAAAGTCTTCATATGAGTCAGAGTATCCGGTCTTATCTCTTAATACGTCATATACTCTCTTTCTGGCTTCCTCATTTTCATCCATGAATTTGTTAAAGTCTTCATATGAGTCAGAGTATCCAGTCTTATTTTTTAACACGTCATATACTCTCTTTCTAGCTGTATTATTATCTTGCATGATTCATGTTATTTTAATGACCAACTATTATTCTCATTCAATGACCATGATTCGTTTTCCGGTTGTGAAGAGGAATTGAACGCTTCTCCACTTTTTACTTTTTGTTGTTTCCCATAAATAGAGAGAATATAATCTCTCATGCCTTTTATGGATCTGGGGCGTTCATCTGGATCAAGGCCGAATGTTTTTTCCAAATCGTTATACATAAGTGCGACATCTTCGTTTTTATTCAGGTTATAGGCTCTTGTATTGTCGGAAAAGCCTTTTTTCCCGCTTATGCGATATGAAGGATATTTATTTTTGCCATCTTTCTTTTGAGAATCATTATCTATTCTCATTAGACTGATTCCCTCTGTGACTTTATTATGCCTTTCGACTTCCGCCTGTTTAGCGGCGTTTTCTTCCGCCTTACGTCTGGATTCAGCCGCTTTTGCAGCCTGCTCAGTTTCAAATTTATATGTGTTCCAGTTGTATTCCCGTTCGGCTGCGGCCTGTTGTGCCTTCCATCGGTCTTGACGAGCCTGCTCTACATCTATTCTCGCCTGTTCAGCTCTGTCACGTGCGATTGCTCCTATATAGTCCTGATAATTCTGACGTGCCAGATTGTCTCCGTATTGGCGTATCCTATCAATACGTGCTTGACCTTCACGTCCGGCTCCTGAAAGATTCATTGACGGATTACCTCTTCGTGTCCTCACTACATTCACCAAATTGGCGAGAACACTTCCTACGGCATTGATGTTTTCAGCGGCATGTAAACGTCTTTCAGCCTTAATTCTGTCTTCCTCACTTTGTAATGGATCCCGTCCTCTCAGGGCTTCCGCAAGTTCGGTGTAAGATAATCCCTCTTGTCCTTTTTGCTTGCGATAAGAAGCCACTCCTGACAGGTATGCGGCCGGTGACAGTTGAGGATGAGCCGCATAGGCTTCTTGTGCGCTCATTTCCTGCCATGGAGTTTCCGTTCCGGGAAGTTGTTCGGGCAGCTTGTCCGCATTTTCCCGTTCCTGAATGGTGTTGGCAGTAGCCACACTCGACATAGGCTTTTGAATAGCCACTGTAGGACGTAATGGTAACTGCTCCCGTGCGGTTTCTTCGGCTTGTTTCGCCGTAACCTCATCGCGGATCCGCTGTTCTTCCTCCGGATTGACAATGCCGGCAGCTTCTTTTCTTTTTCGGTAACTGGTATATCTGTCTGTAACTGCCATACCTGTTATTTCTTTTTGGTGATTTGACTAGCTACAGCACCGCCTATAGGACCACCGAAAACAGTGGCCGCAGCGGTTATACCTGTATTAAGAAGACCTCCTAATGCCGATGATTCCTGTTGGGCCTGTTGTTGTTTCACATTATTAATAGCCTCCGTATATGATCGGTTTGCATCCAGATAATTTTTCATAGCTTGATCTTTTTTGGCAGTGGCGGTTGAGGCTATTCCGGCTGTAATATTTTCAAGTGACTGGTTTGCTCCCTGCTTCTGCAAGGCAACGCTCTCATCTGTAGCACCTGTTACAGCGGCGCTTCCTGCTGTCCGTTTGTTATTTGCCATCAGCATTTCTCTGGCTTGACGCAGAGCCGCCTGATTCGCACTATCCTGGAGAGGATCAGCGTAAGCCTGTTCCTGATAATAGTTCATTTCAAGATCCTTCGCTTTTTGAAGATCTTTGATTGATTCCTTATAGGCTTTATTGCCGCCTAGAACACTGGATAAAAGTCCCATAAATCGTAAATTGCACTTTATTATTTAATATCAAAAGTAATCAGTTACATTTGTATCATGTTGATATAATGCAAGACGGAAGTATATTGTATAAGGAAGGGGACAAGGTTGTTCTTGATGGAACCTCATGGAAGGGCACAGTTGTCAAAGTTGAGTCGGACGATAATATATGCGTGGAACTTGACAATGGGATTACCATGTTTGCCCGTTCGGAATTATTGCATCTTTGCACTAGGGAAAACACAATGCCGCTTCATGACGAAAATGGTAAATTTGCAATAGGACATCCAAAGGTGGGGGGAGTTAAAAAAGGATACAGGACTGTCCGTCATTATCGAAACAAGCTTATGGAGCAACTGGCTCCGTTTATTGAGAGCATGGGGGAGATAATAGAGGCTATTGATGATCCTAGTGATAAAGTACTTGCCGTTTCCCGTATTATCAAATATGCCATGCCGTCTCTTTCGTCCGTTGACTTTAAAGAAAATACAAAACGAGATCTCTCTGCGGAGCAGAAGATAGCCCAGCTCAATGCAAAGTACAGAAACTTGCCTGATCCGACTGTCGATGAGGAAGGAGAGGAAGGGCAGGAAGACTGACAATATTGGTGTATGTTTTGGAAATTGGATAACCATTGTATTACAGTTGTCATATTAATTTGTGTTATGTAATAATCGTAATACATTTAATATATGGCAGAAATAATCAATTTTAGACCGACTCCGGATGTGGCGCAGATGATAGAGAGTCAGAAAGCAAAGGGCGTCAATATCAGTCGTTGGATTAATAATCTTCTTATAGGTGCGGATAAACAGGCCGACAGCTTGAATTTGCAGATTTATACAATACCTGAAGACGGGATAAATCTGTATGACAGTACAAAGTTAGCTATTGATCAGATGATATCACTTCATTCGATTCCATTCAGCCGGTTGAGCATATCCAGGTACAGGGAGGCCAATGATATTATAAAACAAGTAGGCATGGATTATTATCGCTTTAAGATAGACGAAGATAACTATATCTCGATAATAGCGGTGAACAGAGAAGAGGCTTCTGTGGAATTTTCCCGATATTATATGAAATCTGAAAACAAGGAATATGTCCGAACATCCGTACCACTACCCGTTTACAGGTTTGATGTAAAGAACAAGGTAGTAATCATTATAGCAAGCGAATAATGGAAATATGTAAGACAGATACAGTACGATTGCTCAGACTATTAAAAGAAGCGGCATTAATAATTGAAGACAATTGTAGAGGCATACGTTCGCTAGATAAGGCCAGACAGTTGCGACAGATGGCAAAGAAAATTCAACGAAAAAAAATAATTCAAAATGAACAAGAAATGAGTAGAATCAAATTTCAACGTCAACAGGGTAATATAAAGGGTAAATCATCTTTAGAATTGCTCAATGAATTTTTCATGTTTTTACAGGGAGAATGCCCAAATGCAATATCTGTAAGGGAAATGCCTAAACTCAATAGTCAACAGGCTTTCTCCGTGATATACTATTTACAAGAACATTTACCTGTATTTCCTGATACAATAGAGAAGTGTGATAGATGTGGTGAGCTGTTTGATTTATTCTATTCAGGCACGCATTGCGATGTATGTGGTAATCTATGCGAAAGCTGTGACGATTGCCTATGTAATAAAGAAGATTAACTAATAACGGAATGGAAATGAACACAACATTTGAAAAATCGTCTAATTCTACCGATGAATGGTACACACCGAAAGAAATTATAGATGCATTAGGGAAGTTTGATTTAGATCCATGTGCTCCGGTTAACCCACTTTGGGAAACAGCCACACAAATGTATAACAAGAATGATGACGGACTATCGCAAGAATGGAAAGGTCGTGTATGGCTCAATCCGCCTTACTCTCGTCCTCTTATTGAACGGTTCGTTAATCGGTTGGCAGAGCATGGTAACGGAATTGCATTGCTCTTTAATCGTTGTGACTCAAAGATGTTTCAAGATGTAATATTTGAGAAGGCAATAGCGATGAAGTTTTTGCGTAATAGGATTCGTTTTTTTCGCCCGGATGGTACGCGCGGAGATTCACCCGGTTGTGGTTCCATCTTAATCGCTTTTGGTGAAGAGAATGCAGAGATACTAAGGACTTGTTATATAGCAGGTAAGTATGTACGAATCAATTAACATAAAACTGATGAAAAAAAGAATAAGAAATAAAATGATGAATAATCCCGGAAGGTATAAGCTACATCAGTATTTGAAATATGCTCACCAATGGGCGGATACAGTCAGCTATAAATGCCGGTTATATTTGATATTGGATAATGGGAAAATAGTAAAAACCGATTAATAACAGATTAGTAATGAGCAAATATCAAACAGAAGCTGGGATAGAATGTACTCCCGAAGAAGATAAGTTAATTGACTCTTTGAAACGACTTGCAAAAAAGTGGGAAAAGGATGGTAAGCGTCTTTGGCTGTATTCAGCCAGTGGTTCGCTTCACGTAATGATGCACGGAGATACAGACTATAATCCTACACCGGAATTTACGCAATATGGAGGCAGCAACATTGATAATAGTGTAACTACTATTGATGGCATATTAAATGATGGTGGAGATTGGTAATTAACTAAAAACTAATGAGAAAGGAATATTTATGATAGAAATAGATTTGAATGATACCGTTAGTGTAGAGCTTACAGAATGGGGAGCCGCATATCTTAATGCAACGAATATATTTAAGGAAATAACCACTACACAGAAATGCCATTATAAGACTGACTATAAAGCAGGTGATGTTTACAAAAGCCAGCTTTGGGGGTTGATATTGGAGTTCAAAGATGGGATTAGATTTGATAAAGAGAAGGCTTTTAATAAATTGAAAAAAGTAACATATTAGAAAGGAATGAAGAAAATACTTTTAATATGTGCTATTCTCGCTTTAATAGTGGGATGTGCTTCGCCGAGAAAATATAAAGAGAATCGTTTCACGAAGCAGTTTCAGCAAGCGGATTCTGTGTTTAACGAAAAATATGATATAAGATGATTAGAGTAAGATTTTTTGTAGATAAGGAAAAGTGCGATGGAGATTATCGTCCATTAAGATGGCCAATCCAATATCCATATTGGTGCACTGGTGAAAGTGCTCACCACTTTGTTTTAGTAGCCTATATCAATAGTATTGAAGAGTTGAAAGATTTATGGCCGGAAGCTTCCAATATTGAAAGTGAAGAAGTCAATAAAGTATTTTTTTCGGATAGGTTTCCAAAGCCAGATTGGTACAAAGAGGATTAATTAATAACTAATTAGAATATGAATGAATTGGAACAAGATAAAAGATATGTTTTTGGAGATATGATTATAGTAGCCAGTATTGACGCAAATTCTAATCCTATCTTAAAAATTAGCACAGATGCCGGGAATGTGGTTGTAATGCCATCATCCGATAATAAGATTATTGTAAAATCAACCGTGGATAAATAAAAAATTAGAAGGAGGTAATTATGGGATCATTTATAGCCCAACAGCCAAACGGCTTATATTGTAGGTTTAGTACAATTGTTGATACAGTCACACACTACAATATGACAAAAGATGATTACATAGAATTATGCAAAGACCGATTAGGAAAGAAACGTGGAGAAGAAGAGGCTAATGATATTTTAAAAAACTATCTGCACCCTTTTAACGATGTTCTTGAGCAATTCATTATTAGGAATGAATCGATTGAAGAGTTTAATATCCGCTTGAAAGAGATGGGATATATGGATGAGCTTAAGTTTAATGGATAATCCTCAAAACGGAACAGATTATGAATGAAGTTAGAAAGCTATATAACGATGATGGATGCGTTCTTAAAGAGGCGTCTAGCAATGACTATGAATCATGGAGTTCAGCAAGAACACTTGGTCCTATGGAAAGAAGGAAAGAATACAGAAACCTATGTTATAATTTTGAATATGAGCGGGGAACTAATATCCCTCACTGTGCAAAGAAAGGTGTATGTGATGAGGATTGCGAATACATGAGAAACTTTAAAGAATAGGATATGAAACAGACATTGGAAGAAACAGCTCATTCTTTCGCTGAAAGTAGAAGCAGTGGTAGTTTATTCCCTGCATATTATCAAGGGTTCATTGCTGGTGCGGAATGGGTTTTAAAAGAAATGTCAGACCATATTAGGAATAATATGTCTTACAGTAATAAAGCATGGGATATACTTCCCTTTGTTGAAATGATAAAGGGCAATCCCGAACCTTATATAGATTATTTAAGGAATAAAAAAGCGGAAGCCATTCAAGATATAGATATGAATGTAATGCAACAAAATGTTTCAGATATTAAATAACATAATTAATAACATTAAGATATGAAACAGACAGTAGAAGAAGCAGCAATAGAAAGCTGCGTGATAGATAGAAGCATATACAATGACGAGTATCAGCCGTATTACTTGGATGGCTTTAAGGACGGTGCAGAATGGCAATCCAAGCAATCCCCTTGGATAAGTGTAAAAGAAAGGCTACCGGAGGAAGGAAAGCGTGTATTAATAAGACTTAAAGATGGTGTTATTAGGCTTGCATGTTATGATATAGAAGAAGATAGCAATATATACTTCTGGAATGACAATTACGCCTATGAAACATTCCGACCTTGGGATGTTACTCATTGGAGAGAAATCCCGTCTTTCGATGAGATACTCGAAGCCAACAGGGATGTACTTGAACGGATTAAAGAGAAAGGAGATTAATATGGGATATAGATGTCCGGGATGCGGAAAAGACTTTGGGATTGACAAGGAAGCATTGTATCATCATCTCGATTTTGAAAGCGGTGAGTGCTCTACATACGCCTATGCCGCTCTTGCAGGTGTAAAAAGGATATTAGGAGAGAAGTCGTATGCTGACAGGAAGTTACAAGATAGAAAAAGAATATCAAAATCTTATTCGCAAATAAGCCCCAACCATAATTGGATAAAACAAAATATCATCAGTGATGAAAATGGATATGATATTGTAGTTTGTTCACGATGCGGCATTAAAGCAAAACGAAGAATGAGTAGTTTTACTTTTGATATGAAACAATCCATGAAGAAAATTGAAAATTGCATTGACGAATAAATTTTATACATGGAAAGATACAAAATTGATTAATAATGAATTAATTCACAAATGTGCTAATATGCCAATTATCATGCGGAATAGAGCGCAGCCAATTGGCATATTAACACATTGACACCATGTCCCGAAATTCATTCTATTTGCAAATTCCGAATTTTGAAAAGTATTAGTTAGAAAACAACGAAAACATTAATTGTTTGGTTAAATAACTATAATTAAAGAGGGGACAGGCATTCATCTTGTCTTTTTCCTCTTTAATTTTGTCGTGAATTAAAATATTAATCGCAATGCGATAGCCAACGATAATCTAGGGTTTGTCAAAGGGTTTGTCGGCGTTTTTTTTGACATGCGTGATAATTGCTTGTAAATCAGTTATAAAAAGTGATTGTACTTGTAGCCCTTCTAAGGCGTGGGTCTTGCGTTCGAATCGCAACGGAATCACATAAAAAAA
>ERZ1106943.348-NODE-348-length-63712-cov-4.880202_pt1 | contig 63712 bp, 66 predicted proteins | sample MGYA00403671_ERZ1106943 | MGnify/ENA primary metagenome ERZ1106943 (study PRJEB35170, sample SAMEA104062427) | human gut metagenome | biome: human gut; feature: human-associated habitat; material: faeces | place: Denmark | collected 2012-06-14 ...
AAAACTTCCTTTCAAGCTTTAATTTTTCTATTTCCATTATTGCTCGAAAGGAAGTATATTATTCACTTTTACACAAACTTTTCGGCGGTCTCAAAAATACGAGCACTTAATCTGACGCCGTTTTGTACGCCTTTTTCGTTGCGCTCCGCTCCACTCCAAAGGCGTACAAAAACATCAATTATCTATTTTCTAAAAAAACTTACACACTTTTATTGACAAAGCCCTCAAAACGGAGCTGTTGCAAACTTTTTTATTTGCAGCAGCTCCGTAAAATATGTAGCTTTAATCATATAGCAGGTGTTTTATATTTTTGTAATTAAAATCATAGAAAGGGAAAAAGCCTTTTAGTAGTCCTGCACTTTTCTACTGAACATAATTTTTCAAAGTTTATAAAGATATATAGCGATTAGCTTGCAGTCAATTCGTTTTTCCATGGCATATAAACAAGGAAACGCATAGGGGATAGGCAGATATGGATTTAATTCTGTTTGCTTTTACTTTCTTTATTTGCTCGTCTTTTTGCAATTTCTATCCATCTTTGATTTTCCCATTCAATAGGTGTTTGCGATTCTATATTTGCTTTTAATTTGTTTTGAAATTCTATATAATTATTTTTATATTCTTTGTCATCCATTTTACTCCAAGATTTATATTTTTCGGAGTTATACTTTCCTTTGCCGTTTCCTTTCTTGGGCAGTTTTTCTTTAATCTCGGGTACTGGCAATGGAATTTTATCCATGTCCCATACAGCCTCAATAATATAGTTGTCGATGGGAATGTGTATGTAGCTTGATATACCGTCAATTATGTTTCCGTATGTTTTTGAAAAATTGTTTTCCTTACCTTTTATATTTGAAAAAACAGTATTTAATATATATATATATTTGATTGTCATATTTACCCATTTTTGTGCATTGCCAAAAGTAAAGCCTTCGTCATTATTAGGAGACTCATTGATATCATTGTAAGAACCAACAAGTTCTTTGCAAGTTTCTTCGTGCCAAGTATTAAAGTCCTTTTGGGTAGAAATATTTTTCAAATTATTGAATTTATTAAATTCATTTTTTAAAATATTTTCTCCTTTTTCATTACTTTTACTTGCGATTTGTGCTTTGATATCGTCAGTCAGATATTTGTTAAAAGCGCCTTGCTGAGTTGCGTCTTTGTACGCCTTGATAATAACCTTGTCTAATATGTCATTTGCATTATCATCAAGTGTTATTTTAAAATAGGAAAATAACAGAAAATTAATTGCATTTTCAAATTTTTTATTTTCTAATTTTTCATTTTCATTATTACTCATAATTATATCCTCATTTACTATAAATCTTTAAGGCTTTTTCGACCTCGGTTCTTAACTTTTTGACCAGTGACTGCGGTTTGAGTATTACCACATTGGTTGAATATTTTTTGGCAAATTGCAGCATTGAAAAACCTCTTGGCAGATTTAGCGTTCTTGTTTTCAGACATAAAGTCACTCATTTTAATAAGGTTTTAACACTTACATTCAAATACCACAATACAGTATGTTATAAAAATGGTGCATAAATAATATTGTTAAAATATAAAAGATTTCAGAAACAGCACCCCAAAAGTATATAACTACTGAGGTGCTGTTTAATGCAAAAGTTGCTTGTTTTGCTTGAGTGATATTAGATAAGAAAATTATTCAAAAAATTCGGAAAAGTTATTTTTATAATTAAATGAAATAAGTTCAATAATATCATACATAGACCAATTATTGGTGTCTAAATGGTAGACTATAAAAGTGTTGTCCTTGCAATCAATAAGCGGCAATACTTTTTCTTTTGTAAAATCTACCTGTAACTCGTCATTTGCATATAAAATTTCTAAAAATGAAAGCACTCGATATTCGTCTAAGAAAATTACCTCACCGCATACTGATATAAATTTTTTGAGTTCATATGGCAATTTAGCCATATATTGAGATTCAATTTTCGCAACCTTATCAATATCAATTTCGACTGTTGATATAGCCGTTAAAAAATCTTTATTAGTCATTATTTATCTCCTTAAAATCATTCATCAACCTATCACAAGGCCCGTCTGCTCTATGTATTCCTTTGTGGTCGTAGTGTAAATCTGCCTTTATAGGTGTTATATTACTTGCCTCGTTTTTGCCTCCCAAGCTTGTTGGAATATCATGGTGCGCATCATATCTGTCACCGGCTTTTCTAAGTATTATTTCTTGACCGCTTTTTCCGATGATCACTACATCTTCTTTATAGGTCGGCCAGTCTTTATCATTTATTTTTTCCCATTCTGATATAAGTTTATCTTTGTTTCTATTAAATTCTTCCTTTTGTATAGCATTTTCTTCCGGTGAAATTCGTTTTAATTCGGAAAAATCAATAGGGTTTTCGGGAATTGTATCCGGAGCGGCTGAATATTCTTTTAATTCTTTTTGATAATCAGAAAAGTCGTTTTCAAGTTTTTCTTTTTGATTCATCTCCTTATCTACATTGTCATTTTTTTCAAACAATGCCCTGCCGTTCTGCTTTGCCTCGGCATTAGATATATCTTTTTTAGGCTTGATTTCTTTGAAATTTTCTGACATTTTGCTTTTTATATCTATGCTTTCTTTGGATTTAAATTCAAATCCCATTAAAACACACCTCCATCATTATTTGGCATTTCTAAAAATGATTTTAATAAATCATAGTATTCTACATCTCTCTCACTCTGTTCAAGGAGAATTAATGCTATAACCAAGTATATTTGCTTGCGTGAGTATTGCTCTATCGGCGGAGATAATTTTGTTACAACTGAATGTACCCACTCAGTAAGTTCTTTATTGTTTGATGATAAATCTATTGCTTGTCCTGCCTGCAAAAAATCATAAACGAGTTTTTGGAGCGAGTCGATTACCTCGTCATTTTCAGAATTAATATACTTCACCAAATCGCACTTTACCTTAGTGTCGAGCTTTGATTTTATTACCATATCCTTTAGCTTTTCTATATCCTCACGATTGCCAAATCTGAAAATTTCTTTATTCATAATGCAGTCGAGCAAGGAGTCTTTAACCATTGAGGTTTTGTATTCGCCGTAAATGTCGCTGTCATTAGCAATAGGGCAGGTGTAAGGCTCTTCGCCTGTATTGAACCTTTTTACCTTGCACAAAATAGGCTGTACCCATTCATTCTGATAAACAGCGGCAACACCGCATGGCAGTTTAGCAAGCTCTGTAATCTGATCATCATTGAGATTAGCCGACCTGCCCACAAGTTCTCTGTCGTTTAGATCGGGAAGTCGCATAATGATTTTTGTGTTGGTGTTTCTTATGGTTGACATATCAAGCAAGCCGGGCGCTTGGTCAACTATAACAAAGCCTTCGCCATATGTACGCATTTCGGCAATAGCATTTGCAAGCATTTCAACACTTTTGCCAACAAGGTTTGCCCCCTCATATGACTGCTCCGTTGAGGTTCGTTTCAAAATGTTATGAGCCTCCTCAAGTACGGTAATGTGCTTGAACTGAGAATTCATAAATTCAGCGGTTGTCATTCTATGCTCCTGCAATTTAAGCACAAGCATTCCCATAATAAGCGACTTTGTTTCGCTTGAGCCTACTCTGCTCAAGTCAACTATAACATTTTTATCAAATAACTCTGTCGACACAATTTCATCTTGAACAAAAATCATACCGTTAATTCCGTTTGTCAAAGATTGAAGTCTTGTGAGCAAAGAGCCTTTGTATGCACCCTTGTTGTCGGTATCGTATTCGCTTGTATCTATAATATATCTTACATTTTCTGCTACATCGGCAAAAGTAGGAAAAATTCTTTCGCCGTATTTATTTTTAGAAGTATTGAGATTCCAGCCGCAGTCAGCATAGGATTTTTCAACGGCACTTTTTAGTACCGCAGGCATTGCGGCATACATTGGCCAGCATACATTGAATATTTCTATAAGTCGGTCTAAATGTTCCAATATATGTATTCCGTTTGGAAAGCTAAAAGGATTAAGTTTTAGCATTGGCGTAAGCTCAGGGTTTGTGCCGTAAACAGACACACCTTTTTTCATACCGAATACATTTTTATATTCGCCCTTTGCAGGCTCAACAACAAGGAAATTAATTTTCTGCTTTCGTGCCTCATTAAGAATTTGATATACGGTGTTGCTTTTACCTGAGCCTGTACTGCCTGTAATGAATGTATGGGAAGTAAAGGACTGTGCCGACAGATTTACTTCATTGTCCTCCATATGATTCATATGGAAAATATTGCCAAGCTCAAAATATCTGTCGGTTTTCCTTTGCTCGTCATAGGTAACAATATTTCTGCCAAACTCAGCGCACTCAAGAATAGGTAAGCCTGCCACGCTTTTCTGTGGAAAATTGAGCGAATAAGCAAGCTCTTTGCCCGAAAGACTTGTAGTTGCCGTAACAAGTGGGGGATAGGCAAGAAAACTTTCGTCACCGTTTTTGCTATTACATTTTTCGGGATTAAGCGCAAAAATCGGATGGCGCAGTTTTCTGATATAATTACAAATTTCATTAGCAGCCTCTTTTTCATCTGTAATATTTCCTCGCCAAAGATTAATTGCTGATTTAGACATATATGAATTTTCTCCCAAGGTAAGCGCAAGGTACGAATGAGCAACATTGTTTGCCACAATGGGGTCTTCACTCAGCACATAGGCGGCAAAATCCCACATACCGAGCGCTGTGCTCTGCTCAAGGCGTTTCATCTGATTTTCAAGCAATTCAAGTGCGTGTTTAATATTGTAGTTTGTAAAGCTCTGAGTAATACCCTCGTTTTTACCGATACTTGCGGTAACAGTTGACGAACGGGCAAAGTTTGCGCCAAAGTTTACACCGAGGTTTGTGTTCTTAAGTGTACTTGCGGTTTTAGAAAGTGAATTTGTAACCGCTTTGCCAAGAGTATTGGCAACAGAAGTGCCTGTGGTTTTTGTTACTGTTTTTGAAATAGTGTTTGAAAGTCCTCTCGTTATAGTTTCCGAGGCAGTTTTGCCGAGAGATTCAGCAAGGCTGCTACCCCAACTATGACTATAATTACCATTGATTCCAATATCAACACCTGTTCCAAGAACTTTTCCTCCTGTAGCAGAAGTAGTTATTCCAGAAGTATCATTACTATTATTAGATTTTGATATACCTTGATTTATACCATTAGTTTTAGATTCATTACTGTTTTCGCTTTCGGAAATTCCGCTTGAATCAGCATCACTTTCGTTTTGCCCTTGCGTAAAGGAGTTTTGCTCGCTTGTGCCGTCTGTAACGATTTGCCCATTGCTTTGTCCGTTTTGAACACCTGCGCTTGCGCCTACATTTACGCCGACAGTAGCAGATGAGCCATGCGCTACGCTGTCATTGTAATGGAAATCCTGCTGCCATTCTGCATACGGCTTTAGTCCCGAATAAAACTCGCTAAGTCTTAGTTTTCTCTCTTCCACATCAAGAATCGGAGTTGCCAACAACACGAGTGTGTATTCTTTTTTTGAGGTGTCTGGAATAATTCCGTCAAGCAGTTTCTCAATAGTTTGGCTTATAAACTTTTCCGATTTTTCGGTCGGAATATTTGAGGCAGTTGCAACCGAATATGATTTATCGTTATTAAGACAAGGCACAATTCCCGTACCGTCATTTTTGATTTCAGCACCCGGAAAATTACCACGAATGGCATCTTTAAGTCTGTCACGATACAAATTTGCATCTGTATTGTTCTTATCGTTTTTTAAATTTACAACGGCAAGGTAAACATTTGTTTTTGCTTGTGTTCTGTTAAAAATCAGTGCGATATTGCAGTCCTCATTTGAGAGAACGGCATAAACATTCACAAGCTTTTCAAGACTGTTTTCTTTTTTATCTGTAACCCATTTTGTTATATTAAAATACCTTATATTATAATCCGTTTCAAAAACCTCGTCATATTCGGCCTCTTCAAGCATAGGCAAATACAACTCTTTTATTTGCGGTAAAAATGCGTTGAATATTTCAATACTGCTTGCCGCCATCATTTTTTCGGTTATTTCTCTTGCTACCTCATCATTGGCACTTGGCATTTCAAGCAGATAGTCTTCTCGCTTTTTCTGAATTTCTACAATCTGATTGGGACTCAGCTTTGAAAGCTGGGCAACCTTATCTCCTGCCTTTTCTCCAATTCTTCTGACAATATTTTTAACACCCATTGCGTTTCCTCCAAATAAAACTATTAACTAATCAGAGCCCTAATTTCGTTTAGCGAATTTTTTATTGTAAGCTGGCAATTTTCGAGATCCTGAATTTCAACTGTTATGTTCTCAATCTCTTCTGAGAAAAACTGTAAATCGGGGTTAAGTTCAATGATGTTTTTCTCAATTATCACATTTAACTCATCCTGCCATATTTTGTAGCTGTTGTGGTAGTTTTCATCCATAGTAGTAGCAATACTTTCGATTTTTTCTGCAACGGTTCGGTTATATTCTCTTGCCAATTTGTTAGTATTCAGCCTTTCAAATGTAAATAAGTCAATGCCGAGCAATCTGCCCTGCAAGAATTTTGGCTTTACAAAAATGTTGTTTGCCTGATCATCATAAGGAATATTCTTGTAGTTGAAAATTATATTGGACAAGTTCTGTTTCTGGTCATCAGTAAGTGCGTCACTTTCGGTTACTATTTTTATAAGCTCATTTTTAAGCATTTCTGAGTTATTTGCCCAATAGTTACAGGCAATGTGGTTGATTTTTACTGCGGCGTCAGCAATACTGCTTTTGTAGGTTTCAATAACCTTATGGAGTACCTCGTCAACAGTTTCTGTTGATGCACTCTTTCGAGTTGATTCAAGCTCCTTTTTAGAGTCTGAAATATTTTCAAAGCCCTTTTTTGTTTCCTCCACAATTCCCGACATTGAATTAGAAAAGTCAGAGAGAGAAAACTCCTTTACTCGGTCTTTTAACCCCTTTAACATTTTTCCCTTTGCATTGTCAAGAGATTTTTTCTTATTCTCAATATTATATTGATTTGTATTTTCTTCAATATACTTCTTATTCAGTTCTTCAAGCTGTTCAAGCGGATAATCATAGTCAAGATTATTCTTTGCATACGCATTAATTGAATTATACGAATCATTAGAGAATAGTTTGTCTAATTCCTCGCCCTTTTTGCTCATTGTTTCCAACAGATTTTGTCTTTTATCTTCAAGTTCATTGCTAAACTTTGTGCGTCTCTCCTTGCGTTTCTGCACTTTTTTGTCAATTTTGTCTGTTGTTTTTTCTACAACATCTTTCAGCAGAACATAGACCATCTGACATTTATTATAAGTGGAGTATTTGGTTGCAAATTCCTCCATTTCGGTTTCAATGCAATGAAATCCGCTGTTTACATACATAAGGTTATCTTCGCCCGATGAATACTCAATAACATCTTCCTTTATTTGCGGTGGCATAATGTTGTATTTATAAAGCTGAATATAGTCCTCATCATCCGGGTCGGAAAAGCAATCGTTTTGCATTTTATATATTCTTCTGTAATGCTTGTCCGAGAATACGCCGCCATTTTTTGCACCAAGTCCCATAATTGAAGAAACAAAGAAAATACCGCTCGAATACATTTTTTCTACTGACTTAAATTCTCTGATAATTTTAACTTGCTTGTTGCTAAATCCATCCTCGGGCAGATTTGATATATCAGCCTTATTCAAAACTATCATAGTAAATCTTTTATCCAATGCGTCTATGCCGAGAATGTTTTTGCAAAGCGCCTCGTTATCTGTTGAGTCGAGAGTTTCGTATGAAGATACCCATACAGGAATACCGTTTGAAAATCCGTCAAGCGCCTCTTTAAGCACCTTGATGTGACCAAAGTTTGTAGCCGTATTTGAACCCGGTGTATCGAAAATCACAAACTTGTTTTCAGAATTCCCGATAATTCCTGTTTTAGAAAACGGAATATAAACTTCAATCAAATTGCTGATCTCAAAAATATCACAATCTCGTCTTTCGTATGCGTTAATGAAGTCCAAGGCAGAATATACCATTTTATTTATATTAGTTTCGTCTTGTTCTTTAAAAATAGAATTTAATTCGGTAAGCAAAACATCGTCGGCATCTCCGCTTACTAAATAGTAGCCGTATTTGTCAAAACATAATTCAATGTGATTTTCTAAATGAGAAAACTTAATGCGAGCAACATCATTTTCGGTGGAATTTTGAATTTTAAATGCCTTTGCCGTTATTGGGTCATCTCCACTCGGCAATATTTCACAGCCTATTAAGGCATTGATAAATGTTGATTTGCCCGAACTGCAATTACCAAAAACGCAGATAGGAACAATATCATCAAGTGCGTCTGCAACCTTTGCAAGATTTTTGGTAATAGAAAGCTCATCTTTAGAAACCTTTTCTATAACAGGCTTTACATATGTAAATATTTCTTTTGTATCTTTTAACACAAACTCGCCGCCGTTAAGCACTTGGTTTGAAAGAGTGAGAACCACTTTGTCCTTAAATTCATCGGCTCGCACAATTTTTGAAAGCTCATTGTATTCTTCCTTAGTACCCTCAAAAACAATTCCGACAGGGTCTTTTTCACTCAGATAATATTCATTTATAATTATTTCTATAATTTCTTTTGCATTAAAAGGCAAAAAGCAGTTATGAGCGGTTTCTTCACGCAATTTGCTGTTTGGCGAGTTAAGTCCAACATCTATCCACTTGTCTGAATTTTCATTATATGTTAAATATTGAATATCCTGCATATATGGGTTGCTGATGATTTTAATTTTAGTCATTGCACTTGCTCCTTTGTGATTTCTTAGATTAGCTTTCGTCATTTAATTTTTAATAGTTGGCATTTGTGCTCTTATTTATATTTATAAACTAAAAATTATAGCTATTTTTAATAAATTATATCATACTTAATAATACCTTTCAACTGTTTATGCAACATTATTTGCGGTGTATGAGGTTTAATTATTTTGCAGAAATAAAAATATTCATCCACACCCAAAATGAAATGCTCCCCTTTTGCATGCAACTCGTATTTTTTCAACATCATTGCCCGACTCCTTTGCGCCACGCATAAATTCATCGCACAAAAGGTCTGAGTTGCCGCCCTTTCTCGGACTGCCCGATAAAATTAATACCTTTTTTGACATTTCATATTTCTCCTTGTTTTTACCTGTAATTTACAATTTACTGTAAGCCAAGACCGTTTACCCAGCTTGCAACATCTCTTTTGCTTTCCGAAGAGCTTTCGGCATTATTGGCTGTGCTTTCGGCTGCTGCCTTTGAAGTGCCGCCTGCACTGCTTTGCGCCGACTGCTGAGTGTTTGAGGCAGAGCTGCTCTGACTGCTTGAAGTGCTGTTGCCGCAAGCTGCAAAAGAAAATACGAAAACAAGTGATAAAAAGATTGACGCTAATTTTTTCATATTAATTCTCCTTATTATTTCTGCTCGTCAACAGGAGGTACCATTTCGGCATACTGCTTTAAAACTTCGGGTGTTGCTGTGTAGTAGGTTTTGTTGCGGTTGATTGCTGAAATTTCTTTCATTTCGTTTTGAGTAAGCTCAAAGTCGAAAATATCAAAATTATCTTTGATATGGTCAACATTCTTTGAACCCGAAATAACAATGTTGTTGTCTTGAATGTGCCAGCGAAGAATAATTTGTGCGTTTGTTTTGCCGTGCTTTTTTGCAAGCTGAGTAAAGTATGGCTCGCTGAGCAAGTTTTTGTCGCCATGACCGAGGGGATACCAAGCCTGAATTTTAATATCCTCCTGTGCAAGAAATTTTTTGAGTTCCTTGCCCTGAAAATACGGGTGGATTTCAGTTTGGAGAACGGCAGGTTTTACCTCGCAATATTAAGAATTTCGCAAATCTGCTACTCGTTAAAGTTAGAAAGACCGATTGCACGAACCTTGCCCTCTTTATATGCTTTTTCCATCTGCTTGTAGCCTGCAACATAGTTGCCTGCCTTGCAGATGTGTCTGTAATAAGCCGGGTGGAGTACGGCAAGACCTGCGCCGTGATTGCAGTTTGTGTATGCGCCGAGCCGGTGCTCCATTTGGTGACACTCAAAATCTGTTTTTTTGCCGGGCGCAAAGCTCTTTACCATAAAGGCAATGTTTCTGCCGAGGGTTCTCATAGTCTGCAATCCCTCTGTATCAAGCAAAACCTCCTCTGCCTGACCGCCGTAAACCATATTCCAATATTGGCTTGACGCAATCGGCATTGAGCTGATAGAAAAGTATTTGTTAAGCACATCAAAAGACGCTGTGTTGCCGCCTCGGCGACAGGTTACAACAGCCGCACCGACTTTCATAGTTTTGTCAATTTTTGAGTTGCTGAAAAACAGTCTGTCAAGAAAAGAAATTGCGCCGCCCGCCGGGGAAGCGTAATAAACAGGTGCGCCGATTACAAATGCGTCTGCCTCGGCAAACTTTGGCGCAACCTCGTTTACAATATCGTCAAATACACATTTACCTGTTTGCGCACATTTTCTGTAAGCGGTACAGCCATGTATGTCTTTGTGTCCCACATGGATAATTTCCGCATCAATGCCCTCTTTTTCGAGTGTGTTCTTTAATTCGGTAAGGACAGTGAAAGTACAGCCGTTTGTCCTTGGACTGCCGTTTATCAACAATGCTTTCATATATACATCTCCGCTCATATTAAAAAGGCTGTTATTTTTTAAGACTTTTAGTAAAATTAACGATTATATTACCATTTTTGGGTTGTAATTTGGAATTTAATTGTAGTTATCTGACAAAGAATATTCAAATCATAAAAAATACTTGACTTTTAGGTGATAAGGATATAAAATACTTGTATCGAGCAAACATACTAATATGATAGGTATTATAGGTAATATAGAGTGTGCTATGCATTATGAAAGGCAAGGGTGGTTTGTATGAAAAATCATTTTAACCGAATAAGCAAACGAATGTGCAGTTCTTTTGGCGGTAAGCCGATGTGTTAAAGCATTGCGGTTTACTATTTAATTGATTGTTAATTATTACAGCTAAAAGAAAGGTTTGATTAAAATGAAAAAGATTTTTACTAAAAAGCTCGTATCCGCCCTCCTTACAACAGCACTTATAGGAACCTCCGCTTTTGCCCTTTTCGGATGCGGAAAAGCAAATAAGGATACTTCTCAGGACGCAAAGGTACATATTACCAATGTTTCTTATGACCCTACAAGAGAGCTTTATGAAAGCTACAACAAAATTTTTGCCGAGCATTGGAAAGAAAAAACAGGTCAGGAAGTAGAGGTTACTCAATCGCACGGCGGTTCGGGCAAGCAGGCACTTGAGGTTGCAAACGGACTTGAGGCAGATGTGGTAACACTCGCCCTTGAATATGATGTTAATGCCGTTAGAGATGCAGGTCTTATTAATGACGGCTGGGTAAATAACTTTGAAAACGACTCTTCACCTTACACCTCAACCATTGTATTCCTTGTAAGAAAAGGCAATCCAAAGAATATTAAGGATTGGGACGATATTGTAAAGGACGGCGTTGGAGTTATTACACCAAACCCAAAAACTTCGGGCGGCGCAAGATGGAACTACCTTGCCGCCTGGGCATATGCCGACAAGCTTTATAACGGTGACGAAAGCAAAGTCGAGGACTTTGTAAAGAAACTTTATCAGAATGTACTCGTTCTTGATTCGGGCGCAAGAGGAGCTACAACTACTTTTGTAGAAAACGGACAGGGCGATGTGCTTTTGGCTTGGGAAAACGAGGCTTATCTTTCAATTAAAGACCACCCCGATGAATACGAAATTGTTACACCGAGTGTAAGTATTCTTGCTCAGCCGTCAGTTGCGGTTGTTGACGAAGTGGCAGACAGCAGAGGCACAAGAGAGGTAGCAACCGAGTATCTCAGCTACTTATACAGCGACGAGGCGCAGAGAATTGCAGGAGATAACTACTATCGTCCTTACAATCAGGAAATTTTGAAAGAATACTCAGATGTGTTTGACCTTAACATTATCCTTGTTACAATAAATGACTTTGGCGGTTGGGACAAGGCTCAGAAAACTCATTTTGCAGACGGCGGAGTATTTGATAAGATTTACGAAAAATAATTTGAAACATAATTTTTCAGGTAATTGTGTTCAGTTGGTATCGGCTGAACACAATGCTTGCATATACAAGAAAAGTGGGTGTAAAGATGAACAAAACTAAAAAGGCGAAACGAGTTATTCCCGGCTTTGGCTTATCTATGGGAGTTACTATATCAATACTCAGCATTATAGTGTTGATTCCGCTCGCTTCTCTTGTGATTTATACGGCGCAGATGAGCTGGTCTGATTTTATAGATACAGTTACAAGCGAACGAGTAATGGCAAGCTATCAGGTCAGTTTGATTACGGCGTTTATTGCGTCGGCAATCAATGCGGTTATGGGTGTTGTGCTTGCGTGGGTGCTTGTGCGTTATAAGTTCCCCGGCAAAAGAATAATTGACGGTATGATTGAGCTGCCTTTTGCACTGCCGACAGCGGTTGCAGGTATTGCGCTTACTTCGCTTACGGCTGATACAGGCTTTATAGGCAGCTTTTTTGCAAAATTCGGCATAAGCATTGCCTACACAAGAATAGGCATTACCTTTGCACTTGTGTTCATAGGTATTCCTTTTGTTGTAAGAGCGGTTCAGCCTGTTCTTGAAAAGCTCGACCCTGTTTATGAAGAGGCGGCAGGAGTAATGGGCGCAAGCAGAATAAAAATCTTTTGGAAAATCATTTTTCCGGAAATACTGCCATCTGTGCTTACAGGCTTTGGACTTGCCTTTGGCAGGTGCCTCGGCGAGTACGGCTCGGTAATTTTCATTGCAGGCAACAAGCCTTTTGAAACCGAAATTACACCGCTTATAATTATGTCTAAGTTACAGGAATTTGACTATAAAAGCGCAACGGCTATTGCACTTGTAATGCTTGCCGCATCTTTCTTGATTTTGTTTATAGTTAATCTCATTCAGTCAAGAAACACAAAGATATTAAAGGGAGGAAAGTAATATGCACGAAGAAACCAAAGGCTCAAAAGCCGTAAAGTGGCTACTTATAGGCATAAGCGTATTGTTTCTGTTTATTATGCTTGTACTTCCTCTTATTACCGTTCTTACAGAGGCACTCAAAAGCGGTTTGCAAACCTTTTGGGAGTCTGTAAGCGATGAATATACCTTAAAGGCTGTTTTGCTTACACTTGAGGCAACTGCGTGTGCGGTTGTTTTCAACACTGTATTCGGACTTTTTGCGGCTTGGTCTGTAACAAAGTTCCGCTTTAAGGGCAAAAAAGTTCTCACCGCACTTATTGACCTGCCTGTTACCGTATCTCCTGTTATTGCAGGTTTAATATTTGTACTTACCTTTGGCAGACAGAGCATTTTGTATCCTCTGTTGCAGGAGCTTGACATTAAGGTGATTTTTGCCGTCCCCGGTGTTATACTTGCCACCATATTTGTTACATTCCCGTTCATTTCAAGAGAGCTTATTCCTGTACTTGAGTCTGAGGGAACAGATGAGGAAGAGGCGGCAGCACTTATGGGAGCAAAGGGACTTACCATTTTCAGAAAGGTTACCTTTCCGCATATTAAGTGGGCATTTTTATACGGCATAGTTTTGTGCGCCGCAAGAGCAATGGGCGAGTTTGGCGCAGTATCGGTACTTTCGGGACATTTGCGTGGAAAGACGAACACCCTGCCGCTACATATTGAAATTTTGTTTAACGAGTTTAAAACCGTACCTGCCTTTGCGGTGTCGGCAATTCTTGTAATAATGGCGGTTATTATTCTGATTATCAGAAGTGTAATTGAGTACAAAGGAAAGAAGGAATCTTAATGTATGTGGAATTAAAAAATATTAACAAGACCTTTGGCAATTACAAGGCATCTGATAATGTGAATTTCTCAATTGAACAGGGTAAGCTCATCGGTCTTTTAGGCCCGTCGGGCAGTGGCAAAACCACAATTCTCAGAATGATAGCAGGTCTTGAAACTCCCGACAGCGGTGAAATTATTATTGACGGCAAGGTAGTCAACGATATTCCCGCAAGCAAAAGAGGCATAGGATTTGTATTTCAAAACTATGCGCTGTTCAGATATATGACAGTTTTCGACAACATTGCTTTCGGTCTTAAAATTCAGAAAAAAGATAAAAAATATATTAAAGAGAGAGTAAACGAGCTTGTAGAGCTTATCGGCTTAAAGGGACTTGAAAAGCGCTACCCGAGCCAGCTTTCGGGCGGTCAAAAGCAGAGAGTGGCTTTTGCAAGAGCGCTTGCGCCTAATCCTACACTTTTGCTCCTTGATGAGCCGTTTGCCGCCATTGACGCAAAGGTAAGGCAGGAGCTAAGGTCTTGGCTCAAAGAGATGATTGAAAAGCTCGGCGTTACAAGTATATTTGTAACTCACGATCAGGACGAGGCTATTGAGGTTGCCGACAAAATTATCATTACAAACAAGGGCAGAATCGAGCAGATAGGCACTCCGATTGAGATTTACCAAAAGCCGCAGACGGCGTTTTCGGCATCGTTTTTCGGACAGACTACCGTACTTGACGATTACACCAAATTTAAAACCTTTGACGAGGTTGAGGGTGTTGAAAAATCTATTGTGCGCCCTGAGTTTATTAAAATTACCAAGCTCAACGAATCGTTCAGACAAAAAGCCTCTGTATCGGTGGGCGAGGTACTCAGCACTGCTTTCAGAGGAAATAATATTGAGGTTACGGTAAAATGTGACGGCGGTATTATCAGAGGCATAAGAGGACTTGAAGAGCCTGCCGTTGAGGTGGGCGAAAAGGTAAATGTATTCTTATACAGACTGTTTGTTACTAAGGGTGACGAGGTATTTATCCTTGAGAACAAGTCGCTTGCCGAGGAATCTGTAATTATTTAATTTTAAACACACTTATTCTAAGCACACCGATTATTTTCAATCGGTGTGTTTGCTTTAGAAATTACTTTGCATGGTATAAAGTTGTTGACTTTATACAGTGATAATAGTATAATAAAACATATTAATTCAGTAGGTTTAATATGATATAGCCCGTTTGTTTATTTTTATTATAAATCTTAACTTAAAAATAATGCATAAAATTGACAACGCTATACCTTAGTATTAAAATAACAGGGTAGAATTAAATTGGGTGGATAAAGATGTATTGCATAAGTGTAAATTATAAAAATTCAGATGTGAATATCAGAAAAAAACTTGCTTTTTCCGAAAATGTACAAAAAGAATTTCTAACTGAACTTATAAACGGAAAAACCGTAAGCGAGTGCGTTATTCTTTGCACCTGCAACAGAACGGAGCTTTACTTTTGCGGAGGTGCCGAGAGTGTGGGCATTGCGCAAAATCTGCTTTCAAACTATTCGGGAATAGAATGTGATTTGCTTAAAAAGCATTTGTATTTGTTCTATTCCGATAAAGCGGTAATGCACCTTTTCAGAGTGGTAAGCGGTATTGAATCTATGGTTATAGGTGAGGACGAAATTCTCGGACAAATAAAACTTGCTTACACTATGGCAAAAGACATGGGTATGACGGGTTACGAGTTAAATATGACTTTTCAATCCGCAATGGCTTGCGCAAAAAAAATAAAAACTCAAACCGCACTTTCAAAAACTTCTGTTTCAACCGCAACCCTTGCGGGAAATGAAATCGCACATTTTAAAGACAGGGTGAATGTTCTTGTAATAGGCGCAACGGGCAAGATAGGCACTGTACTTGTAAAAAATCTTTTGTCGCATAAAAATGTAAGCGTTATTGCAACATCAAGAAAACACAGTGCGGAGTCGGTACAGACCAAAGCAAACATTACAATTGCTAATTATGCCGATAGGTACAGTTATATGGATTCTGCCGATTGCGTAGTCAGTGCTACCGCAAGTCCGCATTACACTGTTACATATTATGATTTAAAGAAGAATATAAAAACCGATAAGCCAAGACTTTTTATAGATCTTGCCGTACCTCCTGACATTGACGGCTCGGTTGCAGAGATAAAAGGTTTAAAGCTGATCGGAATAGATTATTTTGAAAAGCTCGCAAAGAACAACAATGAGCTTAAACTTGACAGTGTGGAAAGCGCAAAAGAGATTATAAAAGAAGAAAGCGATGTACTTAAAAAAGACATAGCTTTTCACTTTTTTTTACCGCATATGGAGAGTGTAAAAAATAAACTCAGTGAAAATTCGTTAGAAGAAATATTATATAAATTCAAAGCCGAGTTACCGTCAGAAGAATTTATAAAGATACTTGATGCATTTAAAAGTTGTGGAGAAAAGATATAATGGCATATTTTCCTTTTTATATTGATATAGAAAATAAAAATATTCTTGTAGTGGGCGGCGGAACGGTAGCTTTAAGAAAGATAGAAAAGCTGTCGCCTTTTAAGCCGAGTATTACCGTGGTATCCCCGAAAATCTGTGAGGAGATTTTAAAATTTAATGTGAAAGCCGTTGAGCGTGAGTTTGATGACAACGATTTAAACGGTACTTTTTGTGTTATCAGTGCTACCGATAACGAACAGGTGAACTCGCATATATTTGAATTATGCAAGGAGAAAAATATTCTTGTAAATACTGTTGATGACAAAGAAAAATGCGGATTTATTTTTCCTGCGCTTGTACAAAAAAATTCCGTTACTGTCGGTATTACCACATCGGGCAAAAGTCCGATATATGCAAAGTATTTAAAAGAGCAGTTTTTAAATATGCTTGAAAATACAAATTCCGATACCGCAGAAACATTGTGGCAGTACAGAGAATACATAAAGGAAAACACGGCGGACGAAGAGTTAAGAAAGAAAGTTTTTTCGGCACTTATGAGTATGTGCCTTTGCGGAGAAAGTATTGATACCGATGTTGTTAATAAAATTATAAAGGAAAACAGCTGATATGAAAGTAAGAATAGGTACAAGAAAAAGCAAACTTGCCCTTGCACAGACAGAGATGTTTGCAAATGCTTTGAAAAAGAGATTTGACGATATAGATACAGAAATAGTTTGCATTTCAACAAAAGGAGATAAAATTCTTGATAAACCGCTTGCAATGATAGGCGGAAAGGGAGTTTTTATCTCTGAACTTGAGAATGCTTTATTAAGCGGAGCGGCAGATATGGCAGTGCACAGCGCAAAGGATCTGCCTCTTGAACTTGCAGACGGACTTGAAATATCCTCTGCTTTAAATCGTGGCAATTATCGTGATGTGCTTGTTACAAGAAAAAATGAGCCGATAAAAAACGAAGAAAAATTTATTGTCGGCACAGGCAGTCTTAGACGTCGTGGCTTTATAAAAAAACAGTATCCGCTTGTACAGATTAAAGATATAAGGGGAAATGTTGACACAAGAATTAATAAACTTATTAATAAAGAATATGACGCAATTATTCTTGCGGCGGTAGGACTTGAAAGATTGTCGCTTTATAACAGTGAAAAATACGATGTAACACCTTTTGAATATTCTGATTTTCTTCCTGCGCCTTGTCAGGCAATCGTAGTTGCGGAGAGTAAAACAGGCAGTGCGATTTCAGAAAGGTTAAAAGAAATAAGTCATACAGAAACTATGCTTGAATTTGAAACAGAAAGACAGATTCCAAAGTTGCTAAACGCAGATTGCGGTATGCCTGTCGGCGCTTTTTCAAAGGTAACAAACGGCAAAATAGAGCTTATAATTTCTACAGATTGTAAAAAAACAATATCGGGCAGTGCCGATATTAAAGACAGGTTTAATCTTGCAAAAAGGTTGGTGAGCCAGTTGTGAACAACGGAAAAGTTTATCTTGTGGGAGCAGGGTGCGGCGATTATGACTTAATAACTCTGCGTGGACAGAATTGTCTGAAAAAATGCGATGTCGTTGTATATGACAGCCTTACCGATAAGCTGTTGCTTGAGTATGCGGATAATGCAGAAAAAATTTGTGTCGGAAAACGAGCAGGAAAGCATAGTGAAAAGCAGGAGAACATAAACGAAATTTTAATAGAGAAAGCCAAAGAGGGCAAGACTGTTGTGCGCTTAAAAGGCGGAGATCCGTTCGTTTTCGGCAGGGGAGGAGAGGAAGTACAGGCACTTCAAAGTCACAATATTCCTTATGAAGTTATCCCCGGTATTTCCTCGGCAATAGCTGTCCCCGAATTGGCAGGCATTCCCGTTACACATAGGAATTTAAGCCGCAGTGTGCATATAATTACAGGTCACACCGCACAAGACACCTTGCCGCAAAACATTAAGGAATACGCAAGGCTTGACGGTACACTTGTATTTTTAATGGGACTTAGAAAATTGCCCGAAATCGTGAGCGGACTTATTGCAAACGGAAAGAACGAAAACACTCCCGTTGCCATTGTGTCAAACGGTGCATATGCAAAGGAAAGTACGGTAAGAGGTACTTTAAAAAATATTTGCAGTCTTGCAGAGCAAAGCAAAGTTGAACCGCCTGCAATAATCGTAGTGGGAGAAGCAGTGGGGTTTGACTTTTCCGCTACAATAGAAAAGCCGCTCAAAAATAAAACCGTTGCGGTTACAGGTACGCATAAATTGTCTGCGAAACTTGGCAGAGAACTTATGTCGCTCGGTGCGAGAATCAACCGTATTGATTATCTTAGTGTAAAGGAATACAGACAAAACGAGCAGCTTGACAAAGCACTTTCAAACGTTAATAATTATAATTACATAGTGCTTACAAGTATGAACGGAGCTGAAATTTTTATTAAAAAATTGAGAGCGTTAAAGGTCGATGTTCGCAAACTGTGTAATGTAAAATTTGCCGTTATCGGCAGTGGAACAGCGGGTATTCTTGAAAAATACGGCATTTTTGCCGATATTATTCCAAAGGTTTATACTTCTGCGGATTTGGGAAATCTTTTGGCAGATACGGTAAACAAAAATGAGCGTGTGTTGATTTTGCGTGCGGAAAACGGCTCAAAAGAACTTACTGAAATTTTAAGTCGCAATAATATAATTTATGACGATGTAAAGACCTATGACATTCAGTCGGAAAGTAAGTCGGAGGGCGGAATTATTACCTCCGATTACATAACCTTTGCAAGTTCTTCGGGCGTAAACGCTTTTTTTGAAAGCGGATATGCTGTTAGCGAAAACACAAAAATTGTGTGCATTGGCGAGATAACCGCAAAGGCTTTGCATAAGTACAATATAGCCGATTACAAAATTGCAAAAACAAAAGATGTAGTCGGAATTATCAATACAATTATTTCAGATGTTAAAAAAGAGAGTGATTTTTAATGAGAAGATTCAGACGACTGAGATCAAATGAAAGTATACGCAGTCTTGTGCGTGAAACAAGAGTAGATAAGAAAGACCTTATTTACCCGATTTTTGTTGCCGAGGGCGAAAATATAAAAAAGCCCGTGGAATCTATGCCAAATGTTTATCAGTATTCACTTGACAGATTAGATGAAATTTTAGCGGAAATAAGCGAGAGTTCGATTGCGGGAATATTAATTTTCGGTATTCCAAAACACAAGGACGAGCTTGCAAGTGGCGCTTATGACGAAAACGGAATTACCCAGCAGGCTATCCGATATATAAAAGTTAAATATCCGTCAATGCTTATAATTGCCGATGTGTGCCTTTGCGAATATACAAGTCACGGACATTGCGGTGTTGTATGCGGTCATAAAATATTGAATGACGAAACCCTGCCATTGCTTTCAAGAATGGCGGTAAGCCTTGCTAAGGCAGGTGCGGACATTATTGCTCCGTCAGATATGATGGACGGCAGAGTGTCTGCAATCAGAAATGCTCTTGATGAAAACGGCTTTGCAGATACTCCTATACTTTCTTACAGTGCAAAGTTTGCGTCTGCATATTATTCACCGTTCAGAGATGCCGCCGAGTCCGCACCTGAATTCGGCGACAGGAAAAGCTATCAGATGGACTATGCAAACGGCAAAGAGGCACTGCGAGAGATTGAAGACGATATAGAAGAGGGCGCAGATATGGTTATGGTAAAGCCAGCCCTTGCGTATCTTGATGTTGTAAAAGCCGCAAGAGAGCGTTTTGATTTACCGCTTGTAGTGTACAATGTCAGCGGCGAATACGCTATGGTAAAGGCAGCGGCAGAAAAAGGTTGGATAGACGAAAAGAAAGTTGTTTCCGAAAATTTAATCGCTATGAAAAGGGCGGGTGCGGATATTATAATTACATATCACGCACTTGACGCCGCAAAGTGGATTGACGAATTTTACAAGTAAGAGGTGGCAAAAATGAATATTCAAAATTCGGAAAAGTTTTATGCCCAAGCTCAAAATTTTATGCCCGGAGGAGTAAACAGCCCTGTTCGTGCGTGCCGTGCGGTTGGCAGAGCGCCGTTGTTTATCGACCACGCAAAGGGTTCAAAAATCTATGATGTCGACGGCAACGAATACATCGATTATATTTGCTCATGGGGCCCGAATATTCTCGGACACGCTAACGAAAGAGTTATAAATGCAGTAACCGAAACCTGTCAAAGAGGACTTACATTCGGTGCTTGTCACAGCGGAGAAATCGAACTTGCCGAACTTATAAAAAAGCATTTTCCGTCAATGGAAATGTTAAGACTTGTAAATTCGGGTACAGAGGCGGTTATGAGTGCAATCCGTGCCGCAAGGGGTTATACAAAGAGAGATAAAATAGTTAAGTTTGAGGGTTGCTATCACGGTCATTCGGACGGTCTGCTTGTGAAATCGGGTTCAGGACTTCTTACCAATTCTATCCCCGACAGTGCAGGTGTTCCTAAAGGATATACGGATAATACCCTGCTTGCAAAATACAATAATAAAGAGTCGGTAGAAAAACTTTTTGAGGAGCACGGTGATGATATTGCCTGCGTTATTGTAGAGCCTTGTGCCGCCAATATGGGCGTTGTACCGCCGCAGGAGGGCTTTTTACGGTTTTTGAGAGATATTACTCTAAAATATAATTCTTTGCTTATTTTTGATGAAGTTATTACGGGTTTTCGACTTAGCATTGGCGGTGCTCAAAAATATTACAATGTTAAACCCGACCTTACCACACTTGGCAAAATTGTAGGCGGAGGTATGCCTTTGGCTGTGTACGGCGGTAAAAAAGAAGTTATGCAGTGCGTTGCTCCGCTCGGTTCGGTGTATCAGGCAGGCACACTTTCAGGTAATCCCGTTGCCGTAAGTGCGGGAATTGAAACCTTAAAAATTCTTGAGGAAAACGAAGCTGAAATTTATACAAGGCTTGAGAAAATTTCATTGCAGCTTGAAAATGCCATGCATGAATCGGGAATGAATGTGAATCGTGTAGGTTCAATTATGACGGTTTTCTTTACCAATGAAAAGGTAAAAGATTATGATACAGCCAAAACTGCAGATACTGCCCGATTTGCCGAATATTTCAGACATATGCAGGACAACGGAATATATACAGCTCCGTCGCAGTTTGAGGCAATGTTTGTTTCGTTTGCACATACCGATGAGGATATAGATAAAACAATCAATGCAATCAAAAGTTTAGAATAATAACGAAAAGAAAAAGTGCAGCAATTCTATAATCTTGCTGCACTTTTTTCCTTTATTACACAGCCTCAGCCTGTGCAATAATTTCGTTTTGTTTGTAATGTTCCGCAATTTCTGCCAGAGTTATACTTTCGGCATAGTTTTGCAGGTATGATGACATTGCGCTCCACAATCTGTCGTTTATAAGCTCCGTCATCATATCGTTTTTATCTCTGCTGTCAAAATAAACATCATTAAGCACCCTTGTGTCAAGAGCGTTTAATATGTCTTTAAAAGTAATTTTACTCAAATCTCTTGCAACTACATAACCGCCGTTAAGTCCCTTTTGCCCACGAATCAGATTTGCGGAGGTGAGGGACGGCAGTATTTGTTCAAGATATTTTTTAGATATATTGTGCCTTTTGGCAATATCGGGAGCGGTGACCGAACAGCCGTTTTGAGAATAAACCGCTATGTCGATTATCGCCATAATGCCAAACTGCACTTTTGTTGATATTTTCAATTAATAATCAGCCCCTTATACAGAAGAAAAGCCTGTTTTGGAGCAGAATATGCCTGACTAAGCGTATTAAATATAGATTAACATTTTTTAAGGAAAAAATCAATACTTACCAAATAAATATGCATTGTATATAATGACAGATTTTAGAATAATATGGAATAAAATTTGTAAAATAGGGAAAATCCTACAAAACCTATTGAAATACTAAGTTAAATGCGTTATAATCTACAGTATCATCTTGCAGATGAGCTTTTGCAGGATAAGCATTGACTAAGCAAATATGATTTAAAAGGGATGGGAAGCTTATGGAGTTTAATACAGCGTTATTGCACAAAAATTTTAGCGGTGATAAGGCGTCGGGCTCTACTATGACTCCTATTTATCAGGTAAGTGCATTTTCGCACAGCTCTGCCGAACAGCTTGAAAAAGTGTTCAACAACAAAGCGCCCGGATATGCTTATTCAAGAATAGGCAATCCTACGGTGGCTTCTTTTGAGGCAAGAATTGCCGCCCTTGAAAACGGTGCAGGTGCTGTTGCGTGTTCGTCAGGTATGGCAGCAGTTACAATGGCACTTCTTAATATATTGGAGTCCGGTGACGAAATAATAGTAGGCGCAGGTCTTTTTGGCGGAACTATCGATTTGTTAAAGGATTTAGAGGCATTCGGCATAACCGCTCACTTTGCAGACGAGGTTACACCGCAGAATGTTGAACCGCTTATCAACGAGCGCACAAGAGCAGTGTTTGCGGAACTTATCGGCAATCCGAAACTCGATATTGTGGATATTGAGGCAGTATCAAATCTTGCACACAGATACAATATACCTCTTATTATAGACAGCACCACGGCAACACCGTATCTTATACACCCGATTGAATTCGGCGCAGACATTGTGGTTCACTCCACTTCAAAGTATATTAACGGCGGCGGAAACGCAATCAGCGGTATAATAATTGACAGCGGTAAATTTGAATGGGATACAGAGAAATTCAAAGGTATGAAAGAATACAAAAAATACGGTAAACTTTCGTATCTTGCAAAACTGCGAAACGGTATATGGCGAAACTTCGGTTGTTGTCTTGCTCCGTTTAATGCATTTTTAAATTCTGTCGGTCTTGAAACATTGGGACTGAGAATAGAGTGTCTTTGCAGCAACGCATTGAAACTTGCACAATTTTTTGAAACCTGTAAAGATATTGAGGTTAATTACCCGGCACTTGAAAGTTCAGAGTATTACGCACTTACACAAAAACTTTTAAAAGGCAAAGGCGGTGCGATTCTTACAATAAGAGCCGGCAGTAAAGAAAAAGCCTTTGAACTTATAAATAATTTGAAGTTTGCAACCAACGCAACAAATATCGGTGACACACGAACATTGGTAATTCATCCGTCAAGCACAATTTACGCACACAGTACAGAACAGCAGAAAGAGAACGCAGGTGTATTTGACGACACTATAAGAATAAGCGTTGGTATAGAGGACATTGCAGATCTGATTGAGGACTTCGGAAATGCAATAAGTAAAATAAACAATTAGTTTTGGGGGATTCACAATGGCAGTTGATTATTCAACATTAAAAAAAGGCGGATTTATGCGCCAGAAACAAAAAAATAATTTTTCCCTTCGTTTAAGAGTGGTAGGCGGAAATCTTACGGCAAAACAACTTGCCAAGATTGCAGAAGTAGCAGAAAATTTCGGTGACGGCTATGTGCATCTTACCTCAAGACAAAGTGTTGAAATTCCGTTTATTAAACTTGACGATGTTGAAAATGTAAAGGCGGCACTTGCCGAGGGCGATGTTGAACCCGGTGTATGCGGTCCGAGAGTAAGAACAATTACAGCTTGTCAGGGACAGGCAATTTGCCCGAGCGGCTGTATTGATACATATTCACTTGCAAAAGAACTTGATGACAGATATTTTGCAAAAGAACTTCCGCATAAGTTTAAGTTTGGTATTACAGGCTGTCAGAACAACTGCCTTAAGTCAGAGGAGAACGACCTGGGAATTAAGGGCGGAATAAAGGTTGACTGGAGAGAAAGCGACTGTATAGGCTGCGGCGTTTGCGTAAAGGCTTGCCGACAGGGTGCTATCACTCTTGAGGACGGAAAAATTTCCGTTGACAAGTCAAAATGTAATTTCTGCGGAAGATGCTATAAGGCTTGCCCGACCGACGCTTGGGATACCGTTCACGGTTACATAGTTTCATTCGGCGGACTTTTCGGCAACTCAATTAACAAAGGTGAAACAATCATTCCTTTTGTTGAAGATAAAGAAAAACTTTTGAAAATCTGCGATGCGGCTGTTAATTTCTTTGAAGAAAACGCAAAGCCGAGCGAACGCTTTAAGTTCACAATCGACAGAGTAGGCAGAGAAAAATTTGAAGAGAAGATATTGGAGGCATACAATGGCTGATTTTATTATTGACGATACAGTAGATATTACCGATGTTGTCTGCCCGACAACATTTGTTAAGGCAAAGGTTGCTCTTGAGGAGCTTGACGACGGTCAGATTTTAAGTGTTAAAATGAATGACGGTGAACCTGTACAGAATGTTCCGAGAAGTATCAAGGAAGAGGGTCACCAAATTTTAAAACTCATTGATAACGAGGACGGCACTTATAATCTTATAGTTAAAAAGGTTGGTGATTAAATGCCGACAAGAATCAGTAAAGACAATTTTGAAAAAGAAGTTTTACAGGCAGATAAAACTGTACTCGCTGATTTTTATTCAGACAGCTGTGTGCCTTGTAAAAGACTTTCACCGATACTTTTCGCACTTGAAGAAGAATATGCCGAAAAGCTCAAAATTGTTAAAATCAATATAAATTTTGATTCCGAGCTTGCCGAAAAATACGAGGTACAGGCAGCGCCGACTTTGGTATTTTTTAAAAACGGCGAAGAGGTTTCAAGACTGCGAGGCGCAGTAAAACAAGCAGAAATTAAAAAAGTTATTGAAAAATCAGTTTAAAGGGGTTATTATTATGACAATCACAGTTGCAGGTAATAAAAAAGAAGTAGCAGAAGGACTTACAGTAGCACAGCTTATTATTGACGAAGATGTAGAAACGCCGGAGTATGTAACAGTAAGTGTAAACGACGAATTTCTTGCAAGCGGTACTTTTGAAGAAACCGTACTCAAGGACGGCGATGTAGTTGAATTTCTTTATTTCATGGGAGGCGGTCAGTAATGGCATTTACTAACGAACAGCTTGAGCGTTATTCCCGTCACATCATTCTCAAAGAGGTTGGTGCAAAGGGACAGAAAAAGTTGCTTAACGCAAAAGTGCTTATAATCGGTGCAGGCGGACTCGGTGCACCCGTAGCAATGTATCTTGCCGCTGCCGGTATTGGTACAATCGGTATTGCCGATGCTGACGAGGTTGACCTTTCAAATCTTCAGCGCCAGATTATTCACGCTACAAAAGATGTAGGCAAGCCAAAGGTAGAATCGGCAAAGGAAACTATGGAGGCTATGAATCCCGATGTTACGGTAAAAACTTACCATACCTTTGTTACAAGTGAAAATATTATGGACCTTATCAAAGATTACGATTTCATCATTGACGGTACCGATAATTTCCCGGCAAAGTTTCTTATCAATGACGCTTGCGTAATGGCTAAAAAACCTTTTTCACACGCAGGTATTATCAGATTTCAGGGACAGCTTATGACATATGTGCCCGGTGAAGGTCCTTGCTACCGTTGTGTATTTAAAAACCCACCGCCAAAGGACGCAGTTCCTACTTGTAAGCAAGCGGGTGTAATCGGAGCAATGGGCGGTGTTATCGGCAGTTTGCAGGCAATGGAGGCTATTAAGTATATTCTCGGCAAGGGTGATTTGCTCACAGGATATTTACTTACATACGATGCACTCAAAATGGAATTTCGTAAGATAAAACTTCCGTCAAACACACATAATTGTGCGGTTTGCGGTGATCATCCTACAATTACCGAGCTTATAGATTATGAACAGGCAGAATGTGACGGTGTTCATTTATGATTAAATTATCAAAAGCTGATTATAATAAAATTGTGGCTCACGCAGAAAGTGAGCTGCCTGACGAGGCTTGCGGATTGATTGCGGGTACGGTTGACGGCGAAAACAAGGAAATTAAAAAAGTTTATCTTCTTTCAAACATAGACCACTCAAACGAGCATTTTTCGCTTGACCCAAAGGAACAGCTTGCGGCGGTAAAGGATATGCGACAGAACGGTTTTGTACCGCTCGGTAACTGGCATTCACATCCCGAATCTCCGTCAAGACCGTCGGATGAGGACAAGCGACTTGCATATGACAGCAAGGCAAGCTATATGATTTTGTCACTTATGGACAGAGAAAATCCCGTGCTAAATTCATTTAAAATCAACGACACAGCTTCAGAAAAGGAAGAATTGGTTATTTACTAAACAAGGAGGGAAATTATGTACGACATAGTTATTATCGGAAGCGGTCCGGCAGGACTTTCTTCGGCAATTTATGCTCAACGAGCAGGACTTAAGGCGGTTGTGGTTGAGAAAAACTACCTTGGCACAGGTCAGATTGCAGAAAGCGAGCGTGTAGATAATTACCCGGGATTATACGGCGAAAACGGCTTTGATTTGGGCGAAAAGTTCAGATCACACGCAGAAAGCCTCGGTACTGAATTTATAGAGGGAGAGGCTGTTAAAATCAGCAAAAACGCAACTGATTACAGCATTGAACTTGACAACGGAAATTCATTAGAAACTCACACTGTAATTTATGCGGTCGGTACGGAACGCAGAAAACTTCAGGTTGAGGGTGAAAAAGAGTTTTCGGGCAGAGGAGTATCGTATTGCGCAGTTTGTGACGCTGCATTTTATAAAGATAAAATCACAGCTGTTGCAGGCGGCGGAGATACCGCACTTGGTGATGCGGCTTTGCTTTCAAAGTTTGCGAAAAAAGTTTATCTTATTCATCGCAGAGATAAATTCAGAGCCAATAAAACCTTACAGCAAAAAGTTGAAAATATTTCTAATGTAGAAATATTGCTTAATTCGCAGATAAAAAAGATTAACGGCAGTAATAAGGTTGAGTCGATCACAGTTGATAAAAACGGCGCAGAAGCCGAAATCAAAGTTGACGGCGTTTTTGTTGCAGTCGGCAGTGTGCCTAATTCGGCAATTCTTAAGGATTTGGTTGAAGTTGACAATAACGGCTATATTGTTGCAAATGAGGACGGAGTAACTTCGGCAAACGGAATATTTGTTGCAGGTGATGTTCGTACCAAAAAGTTAAGACAGGTTGTAACAGCTGTATCGGACGGTGCTAATTGCGTATTATCTGCGGAAGATTATCTTGAAAAAATAAAATGATATGAAAATAAGGTGAGTGTAAAAGGGAGAGACAGCCTATGAAAATTGAAAAATTAAGTACAGATATTCTGATAATAGGCGGAGGTACAGCAGGCTGTTATGCCGCACTCACTATTTCAGAAAATTCAGATAAAAAAGTTTTAATTTGTGAAAAGGCGCACATCAAGCGTAGCGGATGTCTTGCGGCAGGAGTAAACGCTCTTAACGCATACATTGTTGAGGGAAGAAAGCCGCAGGATTATGTTGATTACGCAAAAAAAGATGCCGATGGAATTGTAAGAGAAGATTTACTCCTTACAATGTCCGAAAAGCTGAATGAGGTAACGGATAGGCTTGAAAAGTTAGGTCTTGTTATTTTAAAGGATGAAAACGGTAAGTATGTTACAAGGGGTAATAGAAACCTTAAAATAAACGGTGAAAACATCAAGCTTATTCTTGCCTCGGCTGTTGAGCAAGCAAAAAATGTTGAAATCCTCAACAGAGTAAACATTATAGATTTTGCCGTAAAAAACAATAAAATCAACGGTGCTTACGGTATAGGCATTGAAAACGATACATTTTACATAATAGAAGCAAAAGCCGTAATCGTTGCCACAGGCGGTGCGGCAGGTCTTTATAAGCCGAATAATCCGGGCTTTTCAAGGCACAAAATGTGGTATCCGCCGTTTAATACAGGTGCAGGCTATGCAATGGGCATTAACGCAGGCGCAGAGATGACCACTTTTGAAATGCGCTTTATCGCACTTCGCTGTAAAGACACCATCGCTCCGACAGGTACACTTGCACAGGGCGTCGGCGCAAAACAGGTAAATTCGCTCGGCGAGGTATATGAAACCAACTACGGACTTACAACTTCACAGCGAGTGTACGGCACTGTAAACGAAAACCAAGAGGGCAGAGGCCCGTGCTATCTTCGTACAGAGGGTATAACAGCCGAGCAGGACGAATCGCTGTTAAAGGCTTATCTTAATATGGCGCCGTCACAGACAATTAAGTGGATAGAAAGCGGCAAGAACCCGTCACAGCAGAATGTTGAGATTGAGGGAACGGAACCGTACATTGTAGGCGGTCACACAGCAAGCGGCTATTGGGTTGATACCAAAAGAGCCACAACGATTGACGGACTTTTTGCAGGCGGTGATGTTGCAGGCGGCTGTCCGCAAAAGTATGTAACGGGCGCACTTGCCGAGGGCGAAATTGCCGGTATGTCGGCTGTTGAGTATGTGAACAGTCACACGCAAGCACCGCAGCTTGAAGATGAAATAACCGATAAGCACATTGCCGAAGTTGAAGAATTTTTAACAAAAAAAGATACCCGTTATACAACAGAACAGCTTGAAGAGGCAATGCAGACTGTAATGGACAGCTATGCAGGCGGTATAAAAACAAACTACCGTTTTAACGAAAAACAGCTTGATATTGCAGACTACAAAATCAAACAGCTTATTAAACTTTCAGGCAGTTTATATGCGGAAGATTTTCAGGAGCTTATGTATATTTACGAGCTTAGGGAAAGACTTACGGTTTGCAGAAGTGTAATTGCTCACTTAAAGGCAAGAAAGGAAACCCGTTGGCACAGCTTTGCGGAAAACCTTGATTATCCGAATAAGGATGACAAAAACTTTAATAAATATGTAAATTCACGCCTCGAAAACGGCGAAATTAAAATAATTATCCGAGATTTGGTAGAGGGAGGTAAAAGCTATGAGCATTGCGATTGACAAGCAGAAGTGCATAGGTTGTGGAAGATGCAGAAATGTATGTCCCGGCAGTCTTATTAAGCTCGACAGTGACAACCGTGCTTACATAAAGTATCCGAAGGATTGCTGGGGCTGTACTTCATGTATTAAGGAATGTCCTGCATATGCAATCAGCTTTTATCTTGGTGCAGATATCGGCGGTATGGGCAGTCTTGTTCATACCGAGAAAAAGGGCGATATACTTAGTTGGATAATTGACAAGCCAGAGGGTGAAACCATTAAGATAGATATTAACCAAAAGGAATCGAATAAGTACTGAGGAGGAATAAGAATGAGTCAGCTTTCACATTTAGATGAGCTTGAAGCAGAGGCTATATATATAATCCGAGAGGTAGCCGCAGAGTGCGAAAAGCCTGTTATGCTCTATTCAATAGGCAAGGACAGCTCTGTTATGCTCCACCTCGCAATGAAGGCTTTTTACCCTGAAAAGCCGCCGTTCCCGTTTATGCACATAGACACTACATGGAAGTTTAAAGATATGATTAAATTCCGTGACGATACAGCAAAAAAACTTGGCATTGAGATGATTGTTTATTCCAATGAAGAGGGAATAAAGCAGGGAATAAATCCGTTTGACCACGGTGCTGCTTATACGGATATTATGAAAACACAGGCTTTAAAGCAGGCACTTACAAAGTATGGTTTTACAGCGGCATTCGGCGGCGGCAGACGAGATGAAGAAAAGTCAAGAGCAAAAGAGAGAATTTTCTCTTTCAGAAATCAGGCGCAGGCTTGGGACCCTAAAAATCAGCGCCCCGAGATGTGGAAACTTTACAACACTAAAATCAACAAGGGCGAAAGCATAAGAGTTTTCCCGATTTCAAACTGGACAGAAAAAGACATCTGGCAGTACATAAAGAGAGAAAATATAGATATTGTTCCGCTTTATTTTGCGGCGGAAAGACCTGTTGTATATCGTGACGGCAATATTATAATGGTTGACGATGACAGATTCCCGCTCAAAGAGGGTGAAGTACCGGAGTACAAGTCGGTTCGTTTCAGAACCCTCGGCTGTTATCCTCTTACAGGCGGTATTGAATCAACCGCAACTACCCTTGACGAAATCATTGACGAAACTTTAAGCTCTGTGTCTTCCGAGCGTACCTCAAGAGTTATTGACAACGAGGCGGCAGGCAGTATGGAACGCAGAAAAAGGGAGGGCTATTTCTAATGAAAGGTTTATTGAAGTTTATTACCTGCGGAAGTGTAGATGACGGTAAATCTACACTTATAGGTCATATTCTGTATGATGCAAAGTTAATTTACGCCGACCAGGAAAAAGCTCTTGAGCTTGACAGTAAGGTAGGCAGCCGTAACGGCGACATTGACTATTCGCTTTTGCTTGACGGTCTTATGGCAGAGCGTGAACAGGGCATCACAATAGATGTTGCTTACCGTTATTTTACAACTGATAACAGAAGTTTTATTGTAGCCGATACCCCCGGCCATGAGGAATATACAAGAAATATGGCGGTAGGTGCGTCTTTTGCAGACCTCGCCGTAATTCTTATAGACGCATCTCAGGGTGTACTTGTGCAGACAAGAAGACACGCAAGAATCTGCAAACTTATGGGTATAAGACATTTTGTTTTTGCGGTAAATAAAATGGACCTTGTAAATTACAGTGAACAGCGTTTTAATGAAATCGTAGCACAGATTGACGAGCTTAAAAAAGAGCTTTCTCTTGAAAATATCTACATTATTCCGCTTTCTGCCACAGAGGGCGACAATGTTACGGTAAAGTCACAGAACATTCCCTGGTATAACGGAGTTCCGCTCCTTGAATACCTCGAAAAAGTTGATGTATCTGCCTCGGAAGAGGAAGAGGGCTTTTATATGCCTGTTCAAAGAGTTTGCCGTCCCGATCACACATTCAGAGGTTTTCAGGGACAGATTGAGTCGGGCAGTATAAATGTAGGCGATGAAATCATTGCATTGCCAAGCAACGAAAAAGCTAAGGTTAAGCAGTTGCTTGCGGCAGGCAAAGATGTAAAAACCGCATTTAAGGGTCAGCCTGTTACAATTACACTTGATAAAGAAGTTGATGTGTCAAGAGGCTGTGTAATTGCAAAGGACACAAAACTTGCGTCTTATCAGAAACTTAATGTATCAATTCTTTGGATGGACGACGAACCTCTTGCGGTCGGTACAGATTATCTTGTAAAACTCGGTACAAAAACAATCAGCGGTATTATTACAGGTATTGAATATGCTGTTGATGTAAATACAGGCGAGCATATCAAGGCAGATACTTTAAATAAAAACGGTATTGCGGTATGTAATCTTTTACTTACCGAGCCGATTGTTGCCGACTTGTTCTCTGCTCACAAAACTTTGGGTGAACTTATACTTATAAACCGTGTAACGAATATGACTTCGGCTTGCGGTGTGGTTGAAAAGGTAAGTCAGAAAGGCGTATCGGGTTCTGAAAAAGCTTCGTTCAAAAACGGCGAGCTTGAGGCAAGAGGAGATATTTTTGAAGAATTCTACTATGATACTACAAGCCTTAATGTACTTAAATATCAGCCTGTAAGAGAAACTTACACTGTCGGTGACGAAATTCCGACAAGCGGCGACAGCTACTCATATCCTGACAGCTTTGATATTATTGTACTTCGTGATTTGGTGGCAGTGAGCGTTCGCAATAAGGTGGTTACAGCCATTACTTCGGTTGATGATTACAAATACAGCGCTGTGCCTGTTATCAACGGCAGAGGCTTTGAAATTCTTGCAGACAGTGACGAGAAAATCAAAACAATGCTTGACGAATACAAAAATCTTGAAGATATTAACGATTCCGAATTTTTCGCAAAGTGGGTTAAGTTTAACACATACAGAAAAATCGTTATTCAAAAATTATAATAATCCCCAATACATAAACAGATGCAGAGTTTAATGCTTTGCATCTGTTTTTTTGGTTTTAGGGTTTAGTTAAATAAATTTGGTTCTATTATAAATGTTGTGGAATGATGCTATCTTAAAAATTTTATCAAACTAAAAAGACTTCCACTTGAGGGAAAGCCTAGACAACTTTGTTCTTAATCCCAACTTTTGACAAAGAGCCAATGAATTTTCACCTTTACTGCAAACACTTGCGTATTATTTACACTTTTTATCGCTAAACATAATTTCCTACTTGAAAAAATTGCAGATTTGTGGTTTAATAAGTTAGTTAAAACTAATCAAAAAGGTGGTATGCTTATGATGATAAATAAACGGCTTATTGCAACAGTCGCAGAAAGCAAAAAATATATTGCAGGCAATGTGGCGAGCCAATGGGTTTCACTCTGCTCCAATGTTGTAATTATGGGCAGTATCGCAGCCTTTGTGGGCAAACTTGCCTATGCAAAACCGCAGGCAGGCGATATTGTTTTTCTTGTCGCTGTAATTTTATTGTGCGTGGCTGTGCAATTTGTATGCACCAAAATTTCCTCAAAAATGAGCTTTCTCTCCTCAAAGGAAGTTAAGCAAAAGCTGAGAAGTCTTATTTTTGAAAAGGTGCTGAGACTCGGAGCATCGTACAACGAAAAAGTAAAAACCTCGGAAATCGTGCAGGTGTCGGTAGAGGGTGTAGAACAGCTTGAAACCTACTTTGGCGCATATCTTCCGCAGTTCTTTTATGCAATGATAGCGCCGCTTACATTGTTTATCGTAACCTGTTTTGTAAATGTTCTGTCGGCAGTTGTACTGCTTGTGTGTGTGCCGCTTATTCCCGTTGCGATTGCCGCCGTACAGACATGGGCGAAAAAATTACTCTCAAAGTATTGGGGTCAGTACACTGCCTTGGGCGATACTTTCCTCGAAAATTTGCAGGGACTTACAACTCTCAAAATTTACAAGTCCGATAAATTTAAAAATGACGAGATGAATATAGAGGCGGAAAAGTTCAGAAAAATAACAATGAAAGTCCTCACTATGCAGTTAAATTCAATTACAATTATGGATCTGATTGCATACGGCGGTGCGGCTGTCGGAATGATTCTTGCCGTAACGCAGTTTGCAGGCGGACACATTGATATTTCGGGCTGTCTTTTTATAATACTTCTCTCGGCAGATTTCTTTATTCCAATGCGCCGGCTCGGCAGCTTTTTCCACATAGCAATGAACGGTATGGCGGCAAGCGATAAAATCTTTAATCTTCTTGATATTAAAGAAGAAAATTCCGCAAAAGAAAAAATCACAGATAATACCGACATTGAATGTAATAACCTCAGCTTTTCGTATGATGAAAGCAGAGAGATTTTGCATGGTGTAAATATGAGCTTTAAAAAGGGCAGTTTTACAGCTGTTGTCGGCAAAAGCGGCTGCGGTAAATCTACTGTTGCCTCAATTCTTACAGGAAAGAACAAAGGCTTTGGCGGCAGTGTGACGATTGGCGGTATTTCTATAAAAGAAATAAACGAAAACAGTTTGATGAAATCTATTACATATATCGGTCACAACAGCTATATTTTTAAGGGTACGGTGAGGGAGAACCTTTTAATGGCGGCGAATGTTAAAGACGAAGAACTTTGGCGGGTGCTTGAGCAGGTTAATCTCGCAAACTTTTTAAAGAGCGAAAACGGACTCGATACCTTTATTAATGAAAAGGCAAGCAATATTTCGGGCGGTCAGCGCCAGCGACTTGCGCTTGCAAGAGCATTACTGCACAACAGCGACATATATATCTTTGACGAGGCAACCTCAAACATAGATATTGAGAGCGAAAACGATATAATGGAGCAGATTATTAAACTTGCCAAAGCCAGAACAGTTATTCTTATTTCGCACAGGCTTGCAAATGTTGTGAATGCCGACAATATCTATGTAATGCAGGACGGAAACATAATAGAAAGCGGAGCACACACAGAGCTTTTGAAAAACAACAGTGTGTACGCAAATCTTTATAATTCGCAAATTCAGCTTGAAAACTACACAAAGGGGGTGTGAGCAATGAAAAAGAGAAGTAATTTAAACATTATGTTCAGACTTTCGGCACTTGTAAAGGCGCTCGCAGGCTTTATGGCGCTTGCAATAGCAATGGGCATAATCGGTAATTTGTGCGCCGCCTTTATAACAATACTCGGCGGATACGCTATCCTTGATGCGCTCAATATTTCTACGGGTATTTCAATGCTCACCGCCTTTATTCTTGCAGGTGTATTTGCACTTTTGCGTGGTGTTTTAAGGTACGCAGAGCAGGCGAGCAACCATTACATAGCCTTTAAATTGCTTGCGCTTATCCGAGATAAAGTGTTCATAGCCTTGCGCAGACTTTGTCCGGCAAAGCTTGAGGGAAAGGACAAGGGCAACCTTATTTCAATCATAACCTCAGACATTGAATTACTTGAGGTGTTCTATGCCCACACAATTTCTCCGATTGCAATAGCTGTTATATTTTGCATTATTATGGTTGTGTTTATCGGCTCGTACAGTGTAATTCTCGGTATGCTCGCACTTGCGGCATATATCACTGTCGGGGTAATAGTGCCGGTTGCGGTTTCAAAGAGCAGTGGCAGTGACGGCGAAAAATTCCGCAAAAAATCGGGCGAGCTAAGCGCCTTTGTGCTTGACAGCCTGTACGGCATTTCGGAGTTAATTCAGTTTGGCGGCGGAAAAAATCGTGCGCAAAAGATGAATGAAAAAACCGAAGAACTGCTTGCAACCGAAAAGAGAATGAAACAAAAAACAGGCACAAGTACGGCTGTAACCAATACTGTAATCTTTGCTTTTGATATTATGCTGTTAGTTGCGGCGGCACTTCTGTATCAAAAAGATATGGTGGGTCTTGACGGTGTAATTATCCCCGTACTTGCACTTATGAGCTCGTTTGGCCCTGTTGTGTCGCTCGCAAACCTTGGCAGTACATTGCAGAATACATTTGCGGCAGGCAACAGAGTGCTTAATATTCTTGACGAGTCGCCTGTTGTTGAGGAGATTACAGGCAAGAAAGATATTGATTTTAATGGCGCAAAGGCGGAGAATGTTACCTTTGCGTATGGCGATGAGGTAATACTTGACAATGTATCGGTTGATATTAAAGAAAATACCGTTGTCGGAATTACAGGCAAGAGCGGCAGTGGCAAGTCAACCTTGCTAAAGCTGTTGATGAGATTTTGGCAGGTGCAAAAGGGTGATATTAAAATTTCAGACGCAAGCATAGAGGATATAAACACCTCGAATTTACGGGATATAGAAAGCTATGTTACGCAGGATACCCACCTTTTCCACGACAGCATTAAGAATAATCTCAGAATTGCAAAACTTGACGCAACAGATGAGGAAATAGTTAATGCCTGCAAAAAAGCCTCTGTTCACGATTTTATTATGAGCCTGCCAAACGGTTACGATACCATGGTAGGAGAACTCGGCGACACTCTGTCGGGCGGCGAAAAGCAAAGAATAGGACTTGCAAGGGCGTTTTTGCACAATGCGCCGCTTATGCTCCTTGACGAACCTACAAGCAACCTCGACAGCCTTAACGAGGCGGTTATTCTTAAATCGCTTAATGAGGAAAGAGAAAATAAAACCGTAGTGCTTGTATCGCACAGAGAGTCAACAATGAAGATTGCCGACACCGTTTATTGCGTGGAGAACGGGAGGACAAGCTGATGAGCAGAAAACTCGGTGTTGACGAAAAAAGGGAGAGAGAAAAGCAGGTCGTTTCCAAAATGATTGACCTGTACTGCCATAAAAAGCATAAGACCAAGGGCGAGATTTGCGCCGACTGCAAGGCTTTAAAGGATTATGCTCAGCTTAGGAGCAGTAAATGCCCTTTTATGGAAACCAAAACCTTTTGCTCAAACTGCAAGGTGCATTGCTACAAGCCGCAAATGCGTGAAAAGATAAGAGAGGTTATGCGTTTTTCAGGCCCGAGAATGATTTTTTATCACCCTGTTATGGCGGTCAGCCACCTTATAGAGAGCGGCAAAGAGAAAAAACAGCTTGCAAATCTCGCAAATAAAGACTAATTTTATAATAATGGCTTTTTATCAAAAGTTGGGGTTAAGAACGAATTTATCAAGTTTTCCCCTCACATAGGTGAAAACTTTAAAGTATGCTAAAATTTTTAAGACAGCATCATTCCCATTATTTTATTATAGAACCATATTTAACTAAGGCGGTGCGGCGGCTTTGCTTATGCACCGTACCGCCGCATAAAAACAAGCAATAATATACCTGAAAGTTAGCCAAAGCTAACTTTACAATAACATATCGGCTTTAATGCTTTATGCAAAAATCATTTAATTCGGAGGAAAGAAGATGAAAATAAAAAGAATATTATTTTTAGTTTTAGGCTGTATATCGCTTGCACTCGGTTGTGTGGGAATAGTATTGCCGATTTTGCCGACAGTGCCGTTCTTTTTGGCAACTGTGTTCTGCTTTGCAAATTCATCGAAAAGATTGCATAATTGGTTTGTTAATACAAAAATGTATAAAAAGAACCTTGAGTCATTTGTAAACAAAAAGGGAATGACCACAAAAACAAAGGTAAAAATCATAACTTCGGTCACTGTACTTATGACATTCGGCTTTGTGCTAATGCTGATAAAGGGCATACTCGTCCCTTGCATAATTTTAGCAACAGTATGGCTTTGCCACCTGGTTTATTTTATATTCTTTGTAAAAACGATTTCGGAATGAAATGTTCATAAACTATGTGAATTATCCTGCAATTTTTGTATCAGATTTCAGGTGCAAAATTTTAAATACAAAAGTTAGCTTAAACTAACTGAATTTAAAGGAGAGTGAAATAATGGAAAAAGCAAAATCCCCGGCAGCTTGGATTATGCAGTGGGCAGGCAAGCAAAAAATTCTATATGCGCTCAGCATTGTGCTTGCGGTTTTTAATGTACTGTTCAGGCTGATACCGTTTTTTATCATCGGCGATGTTATCAACAGGCTGATAAACGGTGAAAAAGACCTTAAAACCTATCTTATTGAAATTGCAATGATTGCAGGCTCGTTTGTTATAGCTGAGATTTTTCATTCAGTTTCAACGGCATTTTCGCACAAGGCTACTTTCAGCGTGCTTGGCTTTTGCTCAACCTTTGGAATGTTTATCGGCTATGAAGAAAACTTTAAAAATGCGGTCGAAAAGACCAAGGCGCTAAACAATCATTATGATTGCGCATAGGCTAAAAACCGTTCGCAACGCAGACCAGATCGCAGTTGTGGAAAACGGCAAAATCGCTCAGCTCGGCACACACACTCAGCTTATGCAGGAGGGCGGCATTTACAGGAGCTTTGTTAATGCCCGTCAGCAGGCGGCAGGCTGGAAAATTTAGCAATAAAAGATATTCGCTTATCTTTTAGCATAAAATTAGGTGAAAGGCGGTGAAAAATGCTTTTACAAGAAACAGCAATACTCTTAATTCCGTTTTTGGGCACTTCCTTGGGTTCTGCAATGGTTTTCTTTACCAAAAATAAAATCAACGAGAAATTCCAAAAATTCTTGCTCGGATTTGCCTCAGGCGTTATGATAGCGGCGTCTGTATGGTCGCTGATAATTCCGTCAATAGAAATGGCGGAAAAGCAAAATACAGTAGCGTGGCTGCCGTCTGCAATCGGCTTTTTGCTCGGCATAGTTTTCCTGCTTTTGCTCGACAGCGTAATTCCGCATTTGCATTTAAACAGTGACAAACCCGAGGGCGTAAAAACAAGGCTTTCCAAAAACACCATGCTTGTGCTTGCGGTTACCCTGCACAACATTCCGGAGGGTATGGCGGTGGGCGTAACGCTTGCAGGAGCACTTACCGAGAATACAGGCATATCCGTTGCGGGCGCAATCTCGCTTGCCGTAGGAATTGCAATTCAGAATTTCCCCGAGGGCGCAATAATATCTTTGCCGCTCAAGGACGGCGGCTGTTCCAAAATAAAATCGTTTTATTACGGTGTGATTTCGGGTGTTGTTGAACCGATAGGTGCGATAATTACACTGATTTTTGCAGGAATTGTAACGCAAATATTGCCGTATCTTTTGTCATTTGCGGCAGGAGCAATGATTTATGTTGTTACAGAGGAGCTTATTCCCGAATCGCAAAGCGGAAACCACTCAAATGTCGGCACAATAGGTGTTGCCGTTGGGTTTGTAATTATGATGATTTTAGATGTCAGCTTGGGATAGTCTACAAAAGACAGGTGTTTTTTAGTCTGTATTATTGACAAATTCCGACAAATGAGTATAATATAATTATCAATATCTTAGGAGGAACAGTTATGAAGAATTTTTTAAAAAATGAAAAATTATGGTGTGTTGTTGCAGGTGCGGCAGCAGTTATCGTTGGTAAAAAAGTATTTACTTCACCAAAGACCCGCAGCGCAGCAGTAACAGGTCTTGCCAAGGGTATGAAGCTCCAGAAGGACGCAAAAGCTAAGTTCCAGAGTATGAAGGACGAGGCAGCCGACCTTTGCTACGACGCAAAGACCGAGGCAGGCATTGCAGAAGAAACTGAAGCAGAAGTTGAAGAATAATGAAATATTCTATTGTGTATGATAAGCCGCAGCGAATCAGATTTCGTTGCGGCGCATATGCTTTTGATAAGGCGTATGAGGGTTATATTTATAATTTATTAATTGAAAAAAGCTATGTAAAAAAGGTTGAGGTAAATGCCGAAAACGGCGGTATCCTTGTTATGTACAGCAGCGGTTATCGTCAGAATGTAATCAATGCGGTTGCCTCAATAGAGCGCAGTTCGCTTGTGCCTGTAAAGGCAAAGAAAACTGTCAGCGTTAAGGATATTGACAATAATTTTAAAACAAATCTGATTTCGTGCATTGCAAAAAGATTTTTGCAAAATTTAATTTTGCCTGCACCAATCAGAACTGTAATTACAATTTACAGAAGTATCCGATACATAAAGAAAGGCTTAAAGGCTTTGTGGAACTGCAAGCTCAATGTAGATGTGCTTGACGGTGCCTCTATTGCAACCTGCCTGCTGCAAAGAAACTTTAAGACCGCAGGTACTATTATGTTCTTGCTTTCGGTATCGGGTATGCTTGAGGATTATACCCACGCTCGCACAAAGGCTGTGCTTACCGACAGCCTTGCAATTAAAACCGACAAGGTGTGGCTCGTAACCGCCGATAATTCGGATGTGCTTATTCCTATTTCCGAGCTTTCGGAGGGCGACAATATCAGAGTGCAGACAGGCAATGTTATCCCTGTTGACGGTGTTGTTGTGTCTGGCGAGGCAACCGTAAACGAGGCGTCTATGACAGGCGAGCCTCTGCCTGTTGCCAAGCGAGAGGGAATAACCGTATTTGCCGGCACTGTGGTTGAGGACGGCAACATTGTTGTTAATGTAAAGGCGCTTTCGTCAAACACAAAAATCAGCAGGATTATTGAGCTTATTGATAATTCCGAAAACCTGAAGGCAGGAGTGCAGAGCAGAGCCGAAACCTTGGCAGACCGCATTGTGCCGTTCAGCTTTTTGGGATTTTTGGCAACATTAATTCTCACAAGGAATATTACCAAGGCGGTATCCTTGCTTATGGTAGACTATTCGTGTGCAATTAAGCTGTCTACTCCGATAGCCGTAATCTCGGCGATAAAAGAGGCTGCCGACCACGATATTACAGTAAAGGGCGGCAAGTATCTTGAGGCTTACGCTCACGCCGACACCATTGTTTTTGACAAAACAGGTACGCTCACAAACGCAGAGCCAAAACTCGAAAAGGTAATTTCTTTCAGCGATTATTCGGAGGACGAAATTCTCACAATAGCCGCTTGCCTTGAGGAGCATTTTCCGCATAGCGTGGCAAATGCCGTTGTAAATGCCGCAAGCGAAAGAGGACTTTCTCACATAGAAGAGCATACAGATGTTGAATATATTGTAGCTCACGGAATAGCCACTTCACTCCATGGCAAAAAGACAGTAATCGGCAGCAAGCACTTTGTGGTTGAGGACGAGCAGATTACCGTAACCGAGGAACAGCAGAATATTATTGATGAAAAGTCGGGCGCTTGCTCGGTGCTTTATCTTGCCATAGGCGGCGAGCTTATGGGTGCGTTGTGCATTAGCGACCCACCACGGGCAGAGGCGGCAAAAGCCATTGAAATGCTCAGAAATCAGGGCATAGAAAGGGTTATTATGCTTACGGGCGACAGCCAAAAAGCCGCACAAATGACCGCAGAAATGCTCGGCATTACAGAATACAGATGTCAGGTTTTGCCTGAGGACAAGCATAAGTATGTTGAGGAGCTTAAAAAGAGCGGAAAGGGCGTAATTATGGTTGGTGACGGTATCAACGATACCCCTGCACTTGCGGCGGCGAATGTATCGGTTGCTATGCGAGATGCCTCGGATATTGCAAGGGAAACCGCAGACATTACAATCAAGGGTACAGACCTTACAGAGCTTGCAAGAATCAGAACCATAAGTACAGCCTTAATGGACAGAATTAACCGAAATTACAGATTTATCGTCGGCTTTAATTCGGCATTAATGGCATCGGGCTTTTTGGGTCTTATCTCTCCGTCAATGTCGGCATTGCTCCACAATTCTTCCACAATGCTTATTTGTGCCAAGAGTATGACTCCCCTCACAGAGAAAAAGCATAAGAGAAGAAAGACAAAAGAAAACAATTTATAATCTGATTTGATTTTTAAAATTACGGACTTGTTTTTAGCTGATAAACAGGTTCGTAATTTTTTGTATGCAAAACATAGTAAAATATCGTTAAGCAACGGCAATATTATGCGCAAGTTGTCTGTTGTAAATAAAAACATACAAAATAATGTCGGCAAAACATAGCTGTCGTTTTACACATTGTGCTTGAGCACAGACCTTTGCGGAGTAAGGTGTGAAAATCCGTTTTTCCTTTCGTCCTCGGTAGTCGGCAGCAATTACGAAATGGTAGCCAAGGCTTTTGACGAGGGCTGGGCAGGAGTAGCGTTTAAAACAATCGGTATGTTTACTCCAAACGAGGTTTCTCCCCGATTTTCAGAGCTTGACAAGGAAGACACGGCTTTTGTAGGCTTTAAAAATATTCAACAGATATCAACCTATTCTCTTGAAGAAAATCTTGATTTTTTCAGAAAGCTAAAGGAAAATTATCCCACCAAGGTAATTATTGCCTCTATTATGGGCAGTAACGAAGAGGAGTAGACAAAACTTGCCTCTCTTTGCGAAATGGCAGGCGCTGATGTAATTGAGTGCAATTTCAGTTGCCCACAAATGGTAGGCGAGGGACTTGGCAGTGATGTCGGAATCAATCCGGAGCTTGTATATATATACACAATGGCTGTAAGAAAAGGAACTAAACTTCCTGTTCTTGCCAAAATGACGCCGAATATCACTTCTATGATTCCTCCTGCCGAAAAGGCGATAGAGGCAGGCGCAGACATCAACACCATAAAAAGCATTATGAATGTTGATTTAACGGATTTTCAACCTCGCCTAATGTAAGCGGTAAATCCTCGGTAGGCGGTTACTCCGGCAAGGAGGTCAAGCCGATTGCACTCAGATTTATAAATGAAATGAAGTCGGACGATAGACTTAAAAATATTCCAATCAGCGGTATGGGCGGAATAGAAACTTAGTATGATGCGGCGGAGTTTATTTCTCTCGGCTGCTCAACCGTTCAGGTTACCACCTCTGTTATGCAGTACGGTTACAGAATTATTGATGATATGCTTGACGGTCTGAAAAGATATATGGCGGCACATTCATTTAATTCTATCTACGACTTTCTCGGCAAGGCAGAGCAGAATACTATTCCTGCCGATGACCTCGACAGAAGTTATATTTGTTTCCTCAGATTATTTTAAACGAGCGCAAAGAGGAAAGCGTGGGAGATGCGCTGAAAAATTTTATATTCTTTCCGTCAGAGTACGATAAATACATACCCGTACTCGAATGTAATGATTTTTCAACCGAGGCAAACTATGCAATCATTGGAATAAAGGCAGATATGGCAAGCAATTTTTCTACCGTTAAACCCGCAACGGCATTTGAACGAATTATTTATTCTTTCAAAAAGCACTGGGGCGGTTTTAAGGTTGACAACAGCCTGTTTTATGTACTATGCGATTTTACCAAAGAAGAAACAGAAAATCTCGTGAAAAAAATTCAGGCAGAGCAGGAAAAGTTTATGAGTGTGAATAAACTTTATATTGCGGTCAGTAAAACCGATTGTAATATAAAGTCGCTGTCAAAAGCATATCAGATTGTGCTTAAGATGCTCAAACTTTCTCAACGCAGAAATATCAGTCCGATGTTTTATGAAAAACTTGAAATCAAAAAACTCATTCTTGCCGTAGACGATAATTCGCTGCTTGAGAGCATATACAATGAAAACCTCAGGAAACTTGAGATTTACGACAGAGATAACGGAACCGATTATCTGAATTTTTTACGGTTGTATCTTAAGTATGACGGCAGTGTGCAGAGGGTAGCGGAAGAAACTTTTGTGCACCGCAACACTATAAACTATCAGCTTTCAAAAATTAAAAAAATTCTCGGTAATAACCTAAAAACCTTTGAGGACAGATTTAAACTGATTTTAGCCTTTGAAATAAAAGATGTGCTTTGATTTTTATTTGCACTATACAGGTAAACAGATTTTTGCTGACATAACATAAAAGCCAAACATTGCAGAAAGTTTTGTAATGCTTGGCTTTTTTTGTTATTACACAATGTTAAGTGTAAAATATTTTATAAAACTATGCTTTGCGCATTAATTCATCAAAAACCAAACCGCACCTATGCAATTACATAAGTGCGGTTTATTGTTGTAAATTCTAATGTTCTGAATAGTGGTGCGCCTTATCGAGCAGCATATCCTTTACTTTCATAAGCCTTGTTCGGCTGCTGCGGTCGTTTTCCTCAAGCTTCATTGAAATGTACTTTATCGTTTCCTGATACCTCGGTATCATAACATGCTCAAGCGAGTTTACTCGGCGGCGTGTTTTTTCAATCTCTGCCGACATCAGCTCGCAGCTTTTTTCAATCTCTGCCAAACGAATAAGGTCGGGCAATAGGTCGTTCAGGCTCATTACCGCATCGTCAAGCTCAAACGAAGTAAAAGCAAAGCCATAGGGGAAAATATCTCCCTCGCTGCTCGTTCGTGTGCTTGTGGTAAACTGCGGAATATCCACGCTCATTACATTTTTTGATGAAATTTCAAGGTCTATTCTCTGCTTTGGCGACATCAATGCGGCGTCAAGCGCCTCTTTAGACATAACCGCACTTGCGTTCACAAAGTGGTTGCCGCACTCAGCAAGCTCGTTTTCTATCTTTTCTCTGAGTGCCTTGTTCTCCTTTACAAGGTCAAGAAAACGGCGCATCAGCTCGTCACGCTTGTCTTTTAACATTTTATGACCACGAGTAGCCGTTGCAAGCTGCTTTTTCAGCTTGCTAAGCTGCATTCGGGTGGGATTAACATTTAAAACTGCCATCTGTAAACACCTTCAATGCGTCATTCTTTTCCGTAAAATTCATCGAGCATATCGTCCTTTATTCGCTTTAGCTCGCTCCTGGGCAGAATATGCAAAAGTTTCCAGCCAATATCAAGCGTTTCTTCAATCGAGCGGTTGGTGTCATAGCCTTGCGACACATACTCTCTCTCAAATGCCTCGGCAAATTCGGCATACTTTTTATCCATATCCGTAAGCGCCGCCTCGCCGAGAATAACCATAAGCTCTCTTGCGTCTTTTCCTCGTGCATATGCGGCAAAAAGCTGGTTCATGGTTGCCGCATGGTCTTTACGGGTTCTGTCAGGGCCAATGCCCTTGTCCTTTAGTCTTGAAAGTGACGGAAGAACATCAATAGGCGGAGTAATTCCCTTTCTGTAAAGCTCACGAGAAAGAATAATCTGTCCCTCTGTAATGTATCCCGTAAGGTCGGGGATAGGGTGAGTTTTGTCATCCTCCGGCATTGTAAGAATAGGAATAAGTGTGATTGAACCCTCCTTGCCCTTTAATCTGCCTGCTCTCTCGTACAGGGTGGCAAGGTCTGTATACATATATCCGGGGTAGCCTCGTCTGCCCGGCACTTCTTTACGTGCCGCCGAAACCTCTCTGAGTGCGTCGGCATAGTTTGTAATGTCGGTCATTATTACAAGTACATGCATACCCCTGTCAAATGCCAGATATTCTGCGGCGGTAAGCGCCATTTTCGGAGTTGCTATACGCTCAATGGCAGGGTCGTTTGCAAGGTTTACAAACATTACCGTTCTGTCTATCGCTCCCGTTTCTTTAAAGGACTGCACAAAGTAGTCGGACTCCTCAAAGGTAATGCCCATTGCGGCAAACACTACGGCGAACTGCTCGTCTTTGCCTCTTACGGCAGCTTGTCTTGCAATCTGAGCGGCAAGCTGAGCGTGGGGCAGACCCGATGCCGAGAAAATCGGCAGCTTTTGTCCTCGTACAAGGGTGTTAAGTCCGTCAATGGCAGAAATTCCCGTTTGAATGAACTCCTGCGGATAGTTTCTTGCGGCAGGGTTCATAGGTGTGCCGTTTATGTCGAGCCTTTTTTCGGGAATGAGCGCAGGGCCGCCGTCTATCGGATTTCCAAGTCCGTCAAAAACTCTTGAAAGCATATCGGGAGAAACGGGCAGCTCCATAGACCTGCCTAAAAATCTCACCTTTGAATTGGCAAGGTTAATGCCTGCGGCGGATTCAAAAAGCTGAACGAGTGCGTTTGTGCCGTCCACCTCAAGCACCTTACAGCGGCGGGTTTCTCCGTTTGGCAGTTCAATTTCGCCAAGCTCATCATATGTTACGCCCTCAACATCGCTTACCATCATAAGTGGGCCTGCAACCTCTCGTATTGTGCGGTATTCCTTTGGCATCAGTCCTCACTCCTTTCAAGAACTTCCTTAATTTCGGCTTCAAGCTGAGCCTTAATAAATTCAAATTCGTCGTGAACCTTGTCCTCAGGCTCATATTTATATCTGCCTATGCGCTCACGAACGGGCAGATTAACAAGCATTTCAATGTCGCCGCCGTTTGCAAGCGCCTCTTTTGCCTTGTCATAGTAGGTGAGAATTGCCCTCATCATAAGCACCTGCTTGTTAAGCGAGGTGTAGGTGTCGGTCGGGTCAAAGGCATTTTGGTGCAGGTAGTCCTCTCTGATAGACCTTGAGGTTTCGAGTTTAAGTCGGTCGGGAGCAGAGAGTGCGTCCATACCAACAAGGTTTACGATTTCCTGAAGCTCGCTCTCCTCCTGCAAAAGCGACATTATTCTGCCACGCAGCTCCATAAAGTCGGGAGCGGCATTTTTAGCGAACCAGTCGGCAAGCTGATCCGTATAAAGCGAATAGCTTGTAAGCCAGTTTATAGCGGGGAAGTGTCTTTTGTACGCAAGGTTTGCGTCAAGTCCCCAGAACACCTTAACAATTCTAAGCGTTGCCTGCGATACAGGCTCTGAAATATCACCACCCGGAGGCGACACCGCACCTATAACCGAAAGTGCCCCCTCTGTGTCATCACTGCCGTTTACAATAACTCTGCCTGCTCTTTCGTAAAACTGAGCAAGTCGGCTGCCAAGATAAGCAGGGTAACCCTCCTCACCCGGCATTTCTTCAAGTCTGCCCGACATTTCTCTGAGTGCCTCTGCCCAGCGAGAGGTTGAGTCCGCCATAAGCGCAACCGTGTATCCCATATCACGAAAATACTCCGCAATGGTTATGCCTGTATAAATAGATGCCTCACGAGCCGCAACCGGCATATCCGAGGTGTTTGCAATCAGCACCGTCCTCTCCATAAGCGAGTTGCCTGTGCGTGGGTCTTTCAGTTCGGGAAATTCGTTCAGTACATCCGTCATTTCGTTGCCACGCTCGCCGCAGCCGATATATACGATAATATCTGCCGCCGCCCATTTTGCAAGCTGGTGCTGAACCACCGTTTTGCCTGAGCCGAAAGGCCCCGGTACAGCCGCCACACCGCCCTTTGCAAGGGGGAAGAGTGTATCTATCGGTCTTTGTCCCGTTGTAAGGAGAATATCGGGCGAGAGCTTTCGCTTGTACGGTCTGCCCACACGAACAGGCCATTTTTGGCACATTGTCACATCAGTAGCGCCCTTGTCTGTTTTAAGAACGGCAACCGTTTCGTCTATCGTAAAGTCGCCCTCGCTTATGCTTTCCACCACACCGCTTACCTTGTTTGGCACAAGTATTTTGTGCAGTACAGCGTGAGTTTCCTGTACTGTACCGAGTGTGTCGCCTGCCACAACCTTGTCGCCCTTTTTCACAAGCGGAGTAAAGTGCCATTTCTTTTTATGGTCGAGTGACGCAACCTCTACACCTCGTTTGAGGTTAGTGCCTGCAATCTTCATAATTTCGTTTAGCGGTCGCTGAATACCGTCATAAATCGAGCCGATAAGTCCCGGGCCCAATTCAACCGAAAGCGGAGCGCCTGTGGACTCCACTGCCTCGCCCGGGCCAAGTCCCGAAGTTTCCTCGTACACCTGAATTGACGCTTTGTCGCCATGCATTTCTATTATTTCGCCGATAAGTCGCTGACTGCTTACACGCACAACATCAAACATATCGGCATCACGCATACCCTCGGCAATTACCAAAGGGCCTGCCACCTTAGTTATAATTCCTGATTTCAAAATTTACACCTCAATCATTGAAGATAATGTCCGAACCGACTGCCTTTTCTACAAAAGACGACAGCCTCTTTGTGCCTATGCCCGTATTGCCCCTCACACCGGGGATAGGGATAACGGCAGGCAGCATTTTTTCTTCATATCTTTTGCGCTCTTTTTCAACAAGTTCAAACATTTCTTCGGTAATGAAAATTACCGCATAGTTGTCACCGTCAGCAATCTTTCTGAAAAGCTGCGGAGCGTTTTCGCTGTCATCGCAAGAATAAATATCCATACCGATTGCCGCAAAGCCCTTAATGCTTTCGCTGTCGCCTATAACGGCAATGTTTTTAGCCATAAACCTCACGCAGCCTTTCTTTTATAGTTTGATAGTCGGTTTTGGTGCGTATACCGCTTGCTATGATGTGAATTACCTTTTTTTCGGTTTCATTCGCAATCAAATATCCCGTTATGGGGTCTGCGCCGTCACCGCTTACTTTGCATTTTTCTTTTGTAAGGCTCATAAGCGTGTTGTCTGCAAATCGTTCAAAGGCTGACGGCGAGTGCTTGTATTCCTCTGCCGCCTTGCTGCAGCCGTATGCAGAAATTTTACTCAGAACATCGAGCAGCGGCTCCACTCCCTTTACGCTTGCGTCTATAACCTTTGTGCGAGGGAAATCCTGCACCCCGCATATTGCATTTTCAAAAAAATCTCTGTCGCAGTCCGCCTTAGCTCCTCTTATGGCTATTTTTACATTGTTGTAGAAAACGGTTGTTTTAAAATATTGAGCCATAAATTCGCTGCCCGATTTTTCTGCCGTCTTGATGATAAGCTCCATAAATGCCTTATCAAGAATTGCGTCACTGAGCCTTGCATCCCCCGTATGTGCGAGTACCTCATAGGCTTTGTCGGCAGGGGCGCTTAAATCCTCGCCGAGGAGCGAAAACTTCCTGTTCTCAACTGCGGTTGTGAGTGTGTCAGCCGAAAAAACACTCGGCTCTGTAATGAGATGTGCATACTCTCTGCCCGAAAGCGTACCCTTTAAAACCGCCTTAATGTTGTGAACATCGTTAAGATACAAAAACGGAGTGAATACCGCAAAGTCGGGTGCGGTTCGCCTTATATAGTCCCACACGCTTTGGCTGTGCGACTTTAAAATTTCCTCAATGTCGCTGCCGTCACCGTATCCCTTGTCGCTCAGGTATCGGCAAAGCCCGCCCTCGCTTTCGCAGGCAAGCATATGCTCAATGTCGCCGTTTGTAAACAGATTTTTTTCTTTTGTACGGACGGAGCCGATGGAAAATTCATAAGATAATGCCATCCTTACCCTCCTTATGCCTTAAACAGCTCTTGATTTATAAAATCCTCGATAATATCCCGTTTTTCAGACAAAATCGCCGAGAAATCCATATTCTCTTCAATGTCGCCGCATTTGAGAATAAAGCCGCTTTCAATGTCGCAGGGAGTGGGGCAAAGCTCTGCCTTTACGCCGCAGTCTGCAAGCCTTGCGATAAAATTCTTGGGAAGTCGGTTTAAATCCCTTTTGCCGAGCATTACAACTCCGCTTTTGCCGCTGAGCTTTTTGGCAAATGTGTAAATCTGTTCAAAGTATTCCTCATCTGAAAGATTGTTAATTTTATTTAAAATTTCATTGTATGTTTTGTCAATCTCCTCACGCCGCCTTTTCAGAAAGGCATTGCGTGTTTCAAGCTCGCAGCGGCTTTTGGACGCCGCCCTCATTTGCTTGACCTTTAGTTGTGCTTTGTCGGCAATTTCAGCAGAAATCTTATCGGAATCGAGCTTTGCCTGCGCCGCTGTTTGTGCGCATTTTTTATCTGTTTCGGCATTAATTTCGCTAATCCTTGCGTCACAGTCAAGTTTTATGCGATTTAAAATTTTGTCACCGCTGTTCAAAGTGATTCCACCTTTCTATCGTAATAATCATATCGCTGTTAAATATTAAGGCTTGGAACAGTAATAACAACGAGGAGTGAAACTATAAACGAAAGAAGAGCGTAAATCTCAACGAGAGTTACGGAAACCATAGCCTTTGAGAAGTTGGAGTCATCTTTTGCGCTGAGTGCAATACCCGATACGGCAGCCTTGCCCTGAGCAAAGCCTGAAATCATACCGCCGATGCCGATAGCAAGAGATGCGGCAAAGTAGGCAAGTCCCTGACCGAGGGTTGGCATATCGCCGCCGAGAACACCGCCGCTTACAAGAATAAGAAAGCCTACGATAAAGCCGTAAAGTCCCTGAGTACCCGGGAGAAGTGTGAGCACGAGCATTTTACCGAACTTTGACGAGTCCTCGGAGAGAACTCCCATTGCGGCTTGTGCGGCAGAGCCTACACCCTTTGCCGAGCCCACTCCTGCAAGTGCTGTTGCTGTTGATGCGCCTAAAAGTGCGAAAAATATTCCATTCATTTTGTTTTATCCTCCTTGATTTTTATATATTTGCTGTTGAGCTTAAACGGCTTAAATTCCTTGCCGCCGCCCTCGTAAAATTTTCCGAACATTTCAACATACTGAAGTCGCATTGTGTGAACATACGAACCGAGTGCGTTTAGTCCGATATTTATTGCGTGTCCTATCACGAACACAATAATCAGTAAAATAATGCCAAACCAGCTTTTGCCAAACATAGTTGACAGCATATTGAACACCTGCGCCATAACGCCCGTTGTAAGTCCGAGCGCAAGAAGTCTTGAGTAGCTTAACAGGTCGCTGATGTAACCCGTAATGTCATACAAGGAAGCAAGTCCGCCTATAACCTTGCCAAATCCCTTTTTGTGCCTGCCCTGAGTAAGCACAAGTCCCACAGCACAAGCAATGGCAATGCCTGCGCCAATGTAAATGAGGGTTTGACCCACTGCCATACCCACAGCGAGAACGGCAAAGCCTGCTAGCATAAGCATCCACAAGCCTGTATCAAAGAATGCACCGCCGTAATCCTTGTGTTTAAGGCAGACATAGAATTTACAGCCCATACCCACGAGAATGTGAACAAGTCCGAACGCTATGGAGATTATCATAAGCATAAGTGCGTCCTTTTGCGGGTCAATGGTGGGCCATGGGAAAATCTCTTTCATTGTAATATTTCCGCCGGTAAAGTAGTTGTAGAGAGTGGCGGGAGCGTCACCAAAGAAACTTGCAAAAATAAGCCCCCATATAAAGGTGGAAACTCCGCAATACTGAAAGAGTTTAAGGCTGTTTTTCATTTGGGTGTCGGGTTTAAAAATTTTAATTGCAAGTGCCGTGCCTATCACCATGAGAAGTCCGTAGCCTGCGTCCGAGAACATCATTCCAAAGAAAAAGTAAAAGAAAAACGCAAGCAGTGGGGTAGGGTCAATGTCATAGTGTGACGGCGGAGAGTACATATTGACAATGCTTTGCGCAGGAGCGGCAAAGCGGTTGTTTTTCAGCTTTACAGGTGCTTTTTCCTCGTCAGCCTCGCCAAATTCTATATAGCAGGAGGAAACCCTTTCGCAGAGCCTTTCCAATTTTTGACAGTCCTCCTCAGGAATATATCCCGTAATGACAAATACATTTCGTGAGTGCCAAAGCTCGCCGATAACGGCATACTTGTCGGCTCTTATTCTGAAGTAATCCTGCGTGTCTTTAATTTTCTTGCGCCTGTCTGCAAAAGAAATTATCTCTTTCTTTGCGTTTTCACTGCTTTCGCTTAGCTTTTGTTTTTGCTCCGTCAGCCGTTTTGTTTCGGCAAGCGGTGTAAGATTTCCGCTTGTAATCGGCTTGGCAAACCCAATGTCACGAAGTGTGCTTTCCGCAAGCTCCCTTTGTGCAACGGGGGCAAACAGCACAAGGCAGGTAAGACCCTCGCCTGCAAATTCAATTTCAATGTCGAAGTCAAGCTTTGGAGCAATCCCGGCAAGCGCCTTTGAAAGCGATACCTCGTTGTATTCCTTTTGAATTGTGCCGATAAATACGGCGGTCGTCTTTGTGCCCTGCGTATTTATGGGTATGTCAAGATTTTTCCAAGGCTCAAGCTGAGCAAGGGCGGTTTTTATTCGTATTCGCTCAGCCTCGTTGTCGGCAATTTTCTTGTTAAGCTCGCAAATTCTGTTGCATACATCAATCACTTCTCCTGCGTGAGAGGCTATAACTCCGATTTCGTCCGGGTCAATCTCTCGTCTGCCGCTGAAAGCCGAAAGAATACTTTTCTTTTCGGGAGAATATCTGTCGAGAATTTTCAAAGCGTTTTCGCTCAGATTAACATTCCTCTCAAAAATCTGAATTTGTGAGGTCATATCAATTTTGCCGTACCCTTTTTTACAGGTTTCGGTTTTTTCAATCTGCATCAGTTCCGAATCCTGCAAATGTTCGAGAAGTCGCTTTCTGTCCTGCCGCAGGGCAATAATCTGAACCGACTTCATTTTAAGTTTTGCCAATGTTTATCACCACGCTTTTTTAGCTATAAAGCAAGTATTTTAATAGCCTCGTCTATTACACGACTGCGGTTTTTGTCTGCGGTTTGCGAGAGTATTTCGCAATCAAAATCAGCCTTTTCGCAGGCTGATTTAAGCTCCTGTCTGTTCTCGCTCATAGTTTTTTCAAAAAGAACCTCGGCGCTTTTCTGAGCATTTTCCTTTGCCAAAAGTACCGCCTGCGCCGCCTCGGCTTTTGCCTGCTCTATTCTTTGCGCAGACTTAGCCTTTGCATTGGTTTCACGCTGTTTACATTCCTCCTCGGCTTGATATACAGCCTCCAGCATATCCTTTGCCATTCATATCCTCCTTTGCTAAATGTATATAAAATATTTTTAATAAAATCCGCTGTTTTGTTATCTATTCTTAGACTATAACATATTTTTTTAAAAAAATCAATCAACATACACAAAAATTTGCGTATGTTCTCAAAATTTCTGCAAAATATTTATGCTCTCGCAAATTAAGCATTATGCTCTTATTATGATTTATTTATTTAAAATTATAATAAAAAAGGTTTTATTATAAATGCTGGGGTAAGATTATAAATTATAGGTCAACACACAAAGTTTAGTTTTAAAAATTTAAAATTTAGGTCAACCCTTTTTAAAGGGTTGAGGGTTTGGACAGAGCCCATAAAATGATAAAAAAGCACTTATTTTTAAATAAAAACAGATAGCTGAAATTATATTGTAGAATAACTAAATCTTAGACTATTCAAAACTTTAGTAGAAAGCAAAAGTCAAGATTAATGAGTGGCAGAGAGTAAGAAAGTTACACTTGTGTTTAAGTAGAGTAAAGATATTCTAAAGGACGCAAAAGTTTGCGTGTGTGCCTGATTTGTCCTTGAAAAGGGGCAAATTAGTAGTTTAGTAGCGTGTCTATTCCTTTTTGCTGTCACATTTAAAGGCTTTCACCATAATGTTCAAGCCGTAAAAGAAATAATTAAATGACTTATTTTGCCAAGTACAAATTCTATTAGGAAAATAAAAGTTAGAGGTTCCAAGGTCGCTGACCTTGGTCGGTTATTTTTTGTCCGAGTAGAAAGTTTATTTGAGAATTATAAACATAGTTACCCGACTTTTAAGTTTGTTGTTGTCGGGCTACCTATTAATATTTTTTTAGATAGTTTATTCTCGTTGTAAAAAAACTCAAAATTCCTTTCCCTTTAAGCGTGCTTTCTTTTGGAGCTTTTCTTTTCACGCAAAAGAAAAGCGGAATGGTAGGCATTTTATTATAAGGCAGAAGTAGTTTATAGGCAACAAACTTATAAAATATAATCTTTCTGATTTATTCTTGCTAACGCAATTAAAAGACTTTTGCCGTTATGTTCAAGCCGCCAAACGCTTTGCGTTTGGCTATCAGAATTTGTGATAGCATAAAGTTTCTGTGGGCTTTGCCCACACCCACAACCTTTAAAAAGGTTGACCAAATTTTTATATTCGGGACGGAAAATTTTGCTTTTGCTTTACTTTGTTGCCCGACCGATAATTCGCTAAGCCATAATTTACCACCAAAAAAATTATTGGCAAAGAGCCGCAAAACAAAACCGCCTGATGCAACGCACCAAGCGGTAAAATACTTTAAATTTAAAATTAACCGTTAAATGAGTAGTTAGGAGCTTCCTTTGTAATCTGAATGTCATGTGGGTGGCTTTCTCTAAGACCTGCACCTGAAATTCTGACAAACTTAGCTTTCTGGTGGAGCTCGGAAATAGTTGCACAGCCTGTGTAACCCATACCTGCTTTAAGTCCGCCCATAAGCTGATAAATTGTGTCGCCGAGTACTCCCTTGTAAGGTACTCGTCCTTCAACACCTTCAGGAACAAACTTGTTGTTGCTTGCCTGGAAGTATCTGTCTGAGCTGCCCTTACCCATAGCGCCAAGGCTGCCCATACCACGGTAAACCTTGAACTGTCTGCCCTGATAGATTTCGTTTTCTCCCGGGCTTTCCTCACAACCTGCTACAAGTGAGCCTACCATTACTACACTGCCGCCTGCGGCAAGAGCCTTCACAATATCACCACTGTACTTAATACCGCCGTCTGCTATAACAGGGATACCGTACTTAGATGCCTCGCAAGCTGCGTCATAAATTGCTGTAATCTGTGGTACACCGATACCTGCAACAATTCTTGTTGTGCAGATAGAACCCGGACCGATACCAACCTTTACGCAATCTGCGCCTGCGTCGATAAGTGCCTTTGCAGCCTCAGCTGTTGCAATGTTGCCTGCAACGAGCGGTACATCAGGATATGCCTTTTTAACTTTGGCAACTGTTTTAATAATGTTGCTGTTGTGACCGTGAGCAGAGTCAAGGAAGAGTACATCTGCCTGAGCGTCTACAAGAGCCGCAACTCTGTCGAGAACATCGGCAGTTGCACCGATAGCAGCACCGCAGAGGAGTCTGCCTTTGTCATCACGAGCTGAATGTGGATACTGAACCGACTTTTCAATATCTTTAATTGTGATAAGTCCCTTAAGGCTGCCGTCAGAGCCTACAAGCGGGAGCTTTTCAATTCTGTGTTTACGGAGAATTTCCTGTGCCTGCTTTAATGTTGTGCCAACCGGAGCAGTAACAAGGCTTTCGTAAGTCATAACGCTTGCAATCGGCTGATTGAAGTCTGCACCTGTCATAAAGCGAAGGTCACGGTTTGTGATAATGCCGACAAGTTTGCCGTCACGACAAATCGGAACGCCTGAAATCTTATATTTGCCCATAAGATCGTTTGCGTCACGAACTGTATTCTCAGGAGAAAGGAAGAACGGATTTACAATAACACCGTTTTCACTTCTTTTAACTCGGTCAACCTGGTCAGCCTGCTTTTCAATGCTCATATTCTTATGAATAGCGCCGATACCGCCCTCTCTGGCAATAGCAATAGCCATTGCAGTTTCGGTTACAGTATCCATAGCGGCTGTAACAACAGGAGTGTTGAGCTTGATATTCTTTGTAAGATTTGATGAAATATCAACATTCTTAGGTTCTACATCAGACTCACCGGGGATGAGAAGAACATCATCAAAGGTAAGACCTTCTTTGCCGAATTTCTGATTGTAATCTGTATTCAACATAAACTATCCTCCATTTTCCTTTTCTCAAAATTGTTTATTATTAAACTTTATTATATCAAATAAATTCGGTAAGTGCAACAGGAAATTTGTAGTTTTTATAAATTTTATGACTGAAAATGTGTGGCGTGCGGTTTTGCACAATAATTAGGATTTTGTAGATGTTATAATACAAGCGTAAGTAACTATTCTATATTTAGCAATTACACTTAGTCGGTTTCAATAATAATTTTCTGTTTTAATATGCAAAATGCCAAAAATATTTTGCTTTTTAAGATGTATAAAAACACTTTTTATAAACTTTATTACAACCGCAAAAAATCCTTGCTTTAAATTTGTGTGCGTATTATAATATAGGTTAGCTATTTAGCTTATGATTTACGAAAGGACAGATTTTATGCCTTTTATAGATGTTAAAACAAATGTAGCTTTTTCAAAGGAGAAAGCAGACGAGCTTATGAAAGAGCTTTCGGGTTCGCTTAAAGCAATCGGCAAAAGCGAAACATATGTAATGTGTGCCGTAAATGATGCACTGAAAATGCGTTTTCAGGGCAGTGATGAACCGATGGCGATAGTTGAAGTAAAGCTGTTGGGCAAAGGCACAAAGGACGGCTATGCAAAGGTTACAGAGAATATTTGCGGTATTATGCAGTCCTACGGTGTTGAGGGCAAGCGTTGTTATGTTAAATATGATGAAGTGGAACATTGGGGCATGGACAGCTTTATGTTCTAAGGGCAAACTGTTATTTACTTGACAATAATTGATTATATATTTTATATTTTTACGGGAGAAAGAGTTATTATGAGAATTGTTGTTCTTGCAGGCGGATTAAGTACAGAGCGTGATGTGTCTATATCTTCGGGTATCAAGGTAGCGTCTGCTCTGCGTGAAAAGGGTAACGAGGTAGTTTTGCTTGATGTATTTATGGGTTATGAAGAGAACTTCTGCGACATTGACGCACTCTTTAAGCACAATTACAGCTTTACCGACAGCCTTGGTGTGGGTACAGAAATTCCCGACATCAAGACAGTAAAGGAAAACAGACTTGATAAATCATCAAGATTTATCGGTGTAAATGTTATTGAAATCTGCGCCGAGGCAGATATTACATATCTTGCACTTCATGGCGGCGAGGGCGAAAACGGTCAGATTCAGGCTACCCTTGACCTTTTCGGTATTAAATATACAGGTTCGGGTTATCTCGGCTCTGCGCTTGCTATGAACAAAGCGCTTACAAAGAGCGTTCTTCTTCAGAACAGAGTTACAACTCCTGCCGGCAGAGTTTATAAGTCTGCCGAGGACGCCGAGGATTGGAGCTACTATCCATGCGTTGTAAAGCCATGCTCGGGCGGTTCAAGCGTTGGCATTACAAAGGCTGACAACAGAGCGGAATATTTAAACTCTGTAAAAGAGGCTTTTAAATATGAAAAGGAAATTGTAGTTGAGCAGTTTATTGAAGGCAGAGAGTTTTCGGTCGGCGTTATCGGCGGCAGAGCATTGCCACCAATCGAGATTATTCCAAAGACCGGTTTTTATGATTATGTAGCAAAGTATCAGGCAGGTGCAACAGATGAAATTTGCCCTGCAAATATTACAGCAAGCGAGGACGATGTTCTTCGTAAAGCTGCCGAGGCTGCGTTTAAGGCGCTCAATTTGCAGAGCTATGCAAGAATCGACTTTATTCTTGATAAAGTATCGGGCGAGGCTTATTGCCTTGAGGCAAACTCACTCCCGGGTATGACTCCTACAAGCTTGCTCCCACAGGAGGCAGCGGCAGAGGGTATTGATTATCCTACACTTTGCGAAAAAATCATTGAGGTTTCTCTTGAAAAATACAATTAATTTTTTGAGGTGATTTTGCGGTGAACGAGGCTGTACTTCTCTATAACTACAAGGGTGATAGACTCAAAGCTGTAAGAAACACGCTTTTGTCTATGAAAATACCTGTAAAAATAGCCACTAAAAAAGACTTTTCAAAGCCTATCGGGGCATTGTTTGGCTTAAAGGATATTGAGCCGTTAAGCGATGATTTTCCGAGTTTTGACGATGAGCTTATGGTTATCAAGGATTTTCCACACCTTACATTTAATGTTATGCTTAAAAAACTTGAAAGCCACGGCATAAATAAAATGCCTCTGATTTGCGCCCTCACTCCCGACAACAGCCGTTGGAGCGGAAACAGACTATACAAAAAACTCAGCGAGGAACATTTAAAAAACACCAACCTCAAAGTCAATTTATAACAATAAAAATTACATAATTTTGCAGAGTGGTATTTGATATAAAAATATCGCTCTGCTTTTTTGTGTGAATTTAAAAATTACAGAAATTTTGCGGATATTTTGTAGGAATTAGCAAATTTATATTGTGATTTTTACTTGATTTATTTTTGATTTTGTATTACTATATAAATGTAAATTTTTAAAAAAAGAAAAGGGGATTACTATGAAAAAAGTTATTTCATTGGCACTTGCCGCTGTAATTTGTTCAGCATCAATGCTCCTTGCCGCTTGCGGTGGTAGCACAACAAAGAAAATTGCTACAGTTGATGACCTTGAGGGCGCAAAAATCGGCGTTCAGCTCGGTACAACAGGCGACATTTATGCAAGTGATTACGAGAAAAAGGGTTCAACGGTAGAACGCTTTAACAAGGGTGCAGACGCTGTTCTCGCTCTTACACAGGGCAAGATTGACTGCGTTATCATTGACAGCGAGCCTGCTAAGGCTTTTGTTGCCGCTAATGACGGTCTTAAGATTCTTGACGAACCGTTTGCGGAAGAAGAATATGCAATCTGTGTAGCTAAGGACAATACAGACCTCCTCGGCAAAATCAACACAGCTCTTGCAGAACTCAAAGCTGACGGTACAACAGAGTCAATCGAAAAGAACTTCATCGGCGACGATACAAAGGGAAAAACACCTTATGTAACTCCTGCAGGAACAGATTATCCGAACGGAGAGCTTCATATGGCAACAAACGCTTTCTTTGAGCCTTACGAGTATTATGACGGCGACACAGTAGTAGGTATTGACGCATCTATGGCACAGGCTATCTGCGATAAACTCGGATACAAGCTTGTTATTGACGATATGGACTTTGATTCTATCATAACATCTGTTCAGACAGGCAAGGCTGATTTCGGTATGGCAGGTATGACAGTAACAGATGAAAGATTACAGTCAATCAACTTCTCTGACAGCTATACAACAGCTACTCAGGTAATTATAGTTAAAGAATAATTAAAGATTTTTCCGGAAAGGCAGCATAAAAGCTGCTTTTCTGATATATAAAGGAATTTAACATATGGATAAGTTTTTTCAAGAAATAGCTGCGAGCTTTCAGAGAACTTTTATTAATGACGACCGTTGGCTGCAGTTTTTAAAAGGTCTTGGAGTAACGATTGAAATTACAGTTGTTGCCGCCGTTATCGGTATTATCCTCGGCTTTTTAATCGCAATGGTTCGCTCGACCTATGATAAAAATCTTATAGGTAAAAAGTGCAGAAAGCCGAGCGACTATGTACTCAAAATTTTAAATTTCATCTGCAACATTTACATTACGGTAATCAGAGGAACTCCTGTTGTAATTCAGCTTATGATTATGTATTACATCATATTTTCATCGTCAAGAAACGGAATTATCGCAGCGGTACTCGCATTCGGTATTAACTCAGGCGCATATGTAGCCGAAATTGTGCGTTCGGGCATTATGTCTATTGACAAGGGTCAGTTTGAGGCAAGCCGTTCGCTCGGATTTAATTACAGCAGCACAATGTTCCATGTAATACTTCCGCAGGCTTTCAAAAATGTATTGCCGGCACTCGGCAACGAGTTTATTGTACTTGTAAAGGAAACCTCTGTTGCAGGTTATGTTGCACTTCAGGATCTTACTTATGTGGGCAACCTTATCCGCTCAAGAACATACGAGGCATTTTTCCCACTCATCTCGGTAGCGGCAATTTACCTTGTAATAGTATTGATTCTGACATACTTCCTCAAAAAGCTCGAAAGGAGGCTGCGCAGCAGTGACCACTAATAATGATGTATTAATCAAGGTTGAGGGACTTAAAAAATCCTTTGGCAGCAACGAAGTGCTCAAGGGCATTGATGCAGAAATCCATAAGGGCGATGTTATGGTGGTTATCGGTGCATCGGGTTCGGGCAAATCAACATTTTTGCGCTGTTTAAATCTTCTTGAAGAGCCGACAGACGGCAAAATCATAGTTGACGGCGTAGATATTAACGATAAAAACATAGACATTAACCTGCACCGCAGAAAAATGGGTATGGTGTTCCAGCAGTTCAACCTTTTTCCGCATATGACAGTGCTCAAGAATATGATTCTCGGCCCTGTAAAACTTCTTAAAAAGAGTAAGGAAGAGGCTACCAAAGAGGCAATGGAGCTGCTTGAAAGAGTAGGGCTTGCAGACAGAGCAAATGACTATCCGTCACAGCTTTCGGGCGGTCAAAAACAGCGTGTGGCAATTGTCCGTGCGCTTTGTATGAATCCGGAGGTAATGCTTTTTGACGAGCCGACCTCTGCGCTTGACCCTGAGATGGTAGGCGAGGTACTTGAGGTTATGAAAAGACTTGCCAAGGACGGGATGACAATGGTTGTTGTAACTCACGAAATGGGTTTTGCCCGTGAAGTAGGTACAAATGTTGTGTTCGTTGATAAGGGCGTAATTGTAGAGCAAGCACCGCCGCAGGAATTCTTTACAAATCCTAAGAACGAGAGATTGAAAGAATTTTTGTCAAAGGTATTTTAATTTAATAAATTTGGACAGTCTGATAAGATAATGTGCTTGTCAGACTGTTTTTGTAAGGAAAAATTGCTTGGTGATCGGAAAGGTAAAACACCGGTAGGGTAATAAAGTTTGGAAACGCAAAACTTTTAGCTTAAAAAATCATAAAAGGTTTGACCTGAATTTTATTTTCGAGACGGATAGTTTTGCTTGTATCTTACTTTGTTTGCCCGACCAAAACGGACATTAACAACACACAAATCAGAAGGTGAAAAAATGGAATTACTTATAAAACAGCGAGTTTTTTCGTGGACGGATACTTACGATGTTTATGATGAGTATGACGAGCCGAAATATTTTGTTAAGGCTGAAATGTTCAGACTTACGCATCAGATTCATATATATGACAGAGATCGTAATGAAATCGGTATGATTAAACAGCGATTTTTTACGCTTATGCCGACTTTTGATATAGAAATAAACGGACAGCCGTTTGGCAGTATTGAGAAAAAATTTACCTTTTTTAAGCCGAAGTATAACCTCGACTACAACGGTTGGCGCTGTGAGGGCGATTTTATGTCTTGGAACTACAGCGTTTACGAGGCTTGCAGTTTGGTTGCGCAGATTTCAAAAAAGCTGTTCCGTTGGGGAGATACTTATGTTATCGACTATGCAGACCCGAGAAACGAAATTTTGGTGCTTATGCTCGCTATCGCCATTGATGCCGCAAACTGTTCGCAGAATAATAACTAAGTAGGTAATTTATGATTGACAGACCAAAACTTGACAAAAATCTTGACGGCAAAACCTTTAGAGAGTTTTATTATTTAAAGGAGGAGCTTGTCGATTTTTGTCGCCGATACGGCTTGCCGACATCGGGCGGAAAACTTGAAATAACCCAGAGAATAGCACATTTTCTTGATACAGGCGAGGTTCTCACAGCAAAGAGGGTACAGAAGAAGTCGCATATAATTTTCGATATTACCACAGATACAAAAATTGAACCCGATTTTGTGTGCTCGAAAAAGCACAGAGCTTTTTTAAGGAACATATCGGCAACGGATTTTCTTTTAATGTTGCATTCCAGAAATGGCTTAAAAGCAATACGGGCAAAACTTATGCCGATGCGATTACTGCGTATTATCGGATACTTGAAGAAAAGAAAAACAGTAAGACAAAAATTGACAAGCAGTTTGAATACAATACATATATAAGGGATTTCTTTGCCGATAATCGGGACAAGAGCCTTGACGAGGCTATTAAGTGCTGGAAATATAAAAAACAGTTGCAGGGACATAATCACTATGAAAAAAGCGACCTTTCCGCTTTAGATAAAAAGTGATTAGCTTATGCTTATTTGATTTGGTTTTTATTGCAGTTTTGACCTTTGAGTAGTATAATTAAAATATTAAGCTAAAATTTACGAGGAGAGGGCAGAGGGTGAGCCTTTGCCGAGCATATAATGGAGAATTTGCACCTTGAGCCGTTGGGAAACGGCATTGAAATATATGTTACCAAAAGTTACAGATACTCGACCGACACCATTTTGCTTGCCGATTTTTCAAAGCCTATGGGCAGTAAGAAATGTGCTGAGCTTGGCACAGGCTGCGGCACGATTCCGCTTTTGTGGTGCAGGGACAACAAAAATCTGAAAATTGACGCTGTTGAAATTCAGGAAAATGCCTGTACTGTTGCACAAAAAAGCGTGGAGCATAACAACCTTTGCGACAACATAAATATTGTGAATGCCGACTTGTGTGACCTTAAGGGCAAGCTGAATTTAGGCTGTTATGATGTTGTTGTGTGCAATCCGCCGTACAAAATCGGCGGCGGCGGAATAAAAAATCCTACCTCGGCAAGACTGATTGCAAGGCACGAAAGTGAATGTACGCTCGATGACATTTGCTCGGCGGCGGCAAAGCTGCTGCAGTTTGGCGGCAGATTTTTTATGTGCCAGCGCCCCGAAAGGCTGAGCGATGTAATGGAGTCGATGCGAAAATTCGGAATTGAACCAAAGACCTTGCGACTTGTACAGCAGAGAGTGTCAAAAGCGCCGAAACTGTTTTTGCTTGAGGGCAGACGAGGCGGAAAACGGGGCTTTTTAAATGTACTGCCCACACTTTTTATAGAGGACGAAAGCGGTAATTTTTCAAAAGAAATGCTTGAAATTTACGGAAGCTACAAATCAGATCATTTAGAAAATACAGAGGACAACAAGCTATGAGCGGAATTTTATATGTTACGGGTACACCGATAGGCAACCTTTCCGACCTGTCGCCGAGAGCGGTTGAAACGCTTGAAAAGGTTGATTTTATTGCGGCGGAGGACACAAGAGTAACGCTGAAACTTTTAAATCATTTTGGCATAAAAAAGCCGATGGTAAGCTACTTTGAGCACAACAAAAGAGAGCGTGGCGAGATTATTTGTGCAAGAATTGAGCAGGGCGAAAACTGCGCCATTGTTACGGACGCAGGTATGCCTTGCATTTCCGACCCCGGCGAAGATTTGGTAAAGCTGTGCGAGGAGAGGGGCATAAAAACGGTTGTTATTCCCGGCCCGAGTGCGGTTATTTCCGCCCTTGCGGTGTCGGGACTCAGTACGGGAAGATTTACTTTCGAGGGCTTTTTGAGCGTGAATAAGAAGAGCCGTACAGACCATTTAAAAAGCCTTGCAAATGAGCACCGTACTATGATTTTTTACGAAGCTCCGCATAAACTGCCGCAGACATTGCGTGATTTGTACGCAAATTTTGGCGACAGAAAGCTGACCATTGTGCGTGAAATTACTAAAATTCACGAGGAAGTTATACGCACCACAACTAAAAATGCGGCGGAAAATCTCAGCGACGGCAGTGTAAAGGGCGAAATAGTGCTTGTGCTTGAGGGTGCGCCGCAGATTGACGATACCGAAGAGTTTACACTTGAATATGCGGTTGAAACCGCTAAAAAGTTGATTGAAAACGGCGCAAGGGCAACAGATGCCGCAAAAGAGGCGGCGGCGCTGACAGGCTTTAAGAAGAACGAAATTTACAAGGAGCTGATCTGATGACATACGAACAGGCTATTGAAAAAATACATTCATTGCTTACCTTTGGTTCTCGTCCGGGGTTAGATCGAATGAGAATTTTTCTCGAAAAACTCGGAAATCCGCAGGATAAGCTGAAGTATATTCACATTGCAGGCACAAACGGCAAAGGTTCTGTGTGCGCAATGCTTTCTGCGGTTCTTGTTGAGGCAGGCTACAAAACAGGACTTTTTATTTCACCGTATATTACGGATTTTCGTGAGAGAATACAGATAAATAATCAGATGATTTCAAAGGAAATTCTCATTGACGCAGTGGAGAAAACATTTCCGATTATTGAGGAATTGCGTAATGACGGCGTTATTATTACAGAGTTTGAGTATGTAAACGCTTTGCAGTTTTATATTCACGCAAACGAGAAATGCGACATTGTTGTGCTTGAAACAGGTATGGGCGGACTTCTTGACTGTACAAATACAATTTTGCCGCCGCTTTGCTCGGTAATAACAACTATCGGACTTGACCATACGGCAATCCTCGGCAACACTATCGAAGAGATTGCGTGGCAAAAGTGCGGTATTATAAAAAACGGCTCGATTGCCGTTACTTCCAAGCAGGAAGAAAACGCAATGAGCGTGATTGAATGTACTTGTAAAAGCAGAAATGTTGAACTTTTCAAAAGTGAAAGTGCAAAAATAAAAGTGATTTCAGAAAGCCTTGAAAGCACTGTTTTTGAATATGACGGTACAGAGCTTGAACTGCATTTGATTGGCGAGCACCAGATTGAAAATGCAAAAACCGCATTGACCGCATTAAAGGCACTTTGTGACAGCGGCAAAATAGAGGTGAGCAAAAGCGCATTGCAGAAAGGCTTTGCAAAGGCGGTAAACCCTGCAAGGCTTGAGCTTATGAGCAAAAATCCCGTAATTTTGCTTGACGGCGCACACAATCCAAACGGTATTGAGGCGCTGAGCAAGGCGGTTAAAAAATATTTGCCTAATCAAAGGCGAATTTGCCTTATGGGTATGCTTGCCGATAAGGACAGCGCAAGCTCGATTAATTTGCTTGAGGGACTTTTTGAGGAGATTTTTACCGTTACGGTAGATAACCCGAGAACACTTACGGCAGAGGCACTTGCCGAAAAATGCAGACAGCATTTTCCAAAGGTAGAGGCTTTTGACGATAACAGAAAGGCGCTTGATGCGGCAGTGAAAAAGGCAAAGGAAGAGAGCATACCGCTCGTTATTTGCGGTTCGCTTTACCTTGCAGGAGAGCTAAGACCATATTTGTTGGACCTTTAAAAAATTCGTATAATTAACCCCGTCATCACTTTGTGGTGACGGGGTATTGTTTATGGCTTTTTGTAAATAATTGGGATAAATTAGGGTTTATCACACAAAGTTTAGTTTTATAAATTCAAAATTTAGGTCAACCCTTTTTAAAGGGTTGTGGGTTTGGGCAGAGCCCATAAAATAACAAAAACGAACTTATTATAAATTAAAACAAACAGTTGTAATTGCACATTAGAATAACTAAACTTTAGATTAATCAATACTTGAAAACAAAAGTCAAGATTAATAAGTGGCAGAAAGTAAGAAAGTTACACTTTAGCAGTCTTAGAGAAAAGATATTCTAAAGGACACAAAAGTTTGCGTGTGTGGCTGATTTGCCCTTGAAAAGTGGCAAATTAGTAGTATTAGTAGCATTGCTTTTTTCTTTTGTTGCTGTCGCATCGGCTTACGCTATTATGTTCAAACCACCAAACAGCGAACCGTTTGGCTATCGTTAGATTGCGTAAAAGGAAAGTTTTGTGGGCATTGCCCACACCCACAACCTTTGAAAAGGTTGACCAAACTT
>ERZ1106943.360-NODE-360-length-63109-cov-9.605291_pt1 | contig 63109 bp, 73 predicted proteins | sample MGYA00403671_ERZ1106943 | MGnify/ENA primary metagenome ERZ1106943 (study PRJEB35170, sample SAMEA104062427) | human gut metagenome | biome: human gut; feature: human-associated habitat; material: faeces | place: Denmark | collected 2012-06-14 ...
TTGAAGGTTGCGCCCAGCATATCCGCTGCCCCGCGGCACATCAGCATCCGCTGCAATCTAATTGCTGTAAAATCTATGTGCAAAAATAGCTTTGCATTTTCATTTCTCTTCCCAGCAAATCGAATTCGTGCTACAATAGAATCGGACAAATCAAAGAGGGAGAATCTAACATGAAAATACATTCTGTTGCCATTTTGGGCGCTGGAGCGGTGGGCTCTTACATCATTTGGGGGCTTTCTAAAAAGGATAATATCCGTTTGGGTGTGATCGCGGAAGGCGACCGTGCCCGGCGGCTGAAAGAAAGCGGCTGCGCCATCAATGGAGCAGTTTATCGCCCGGAGGTCTGGACCCCGCAGGAAGCGCAGGGTGTAGACCTGTTGGTCGTTGCACTGAAATATGGCTCACTGCCCGGAGCTCTGGAAAGCATCAAGACCGCTGTCGGCAGCAATACCGTTGTGATGAGTCTGATGAACGGTGTGGACAGCGAAGAGCTGATCGCCGCACAGGTGGGTGCAGAGCATCTGCTGTATTCCTTCATTAAGGTTGCATCTCACAAGGAAGCGGATGGTTACCATTTTGACCCGGATGCAACACTTGGCGTGATCTATGGCGAGCGATTTGCACCGTTTGAGAGTGAACGTGTCAAGGCAGTGCGGGAACTGTTCACGGATTCCGGGGTCAACTTCCGGGTTACGGAGCATATCCAGGAAGAGATGTGGAGCAAGTTCCGGCTGAACGTCTGCAACAATCTGCCGCAGGCGATTCTGGGAGCCGGTGTGGGCTGCTACCGTGACAGCGTCCACATGAAAGCCATCAGCGATGGCCTGCGCCGGGAACTGGAAGCCATTGCAACTGCACGGGGCATTGATCTGCGCATTGCAGATGCCGTCAGCCACGGATGCGCTGTTCCTGCCACGGCCCGTTATTCCACTCTGCAGGATCTGGATGCCGGACGGCATACAGAGATCGATATGTTCTCGGGAGCGCTGATGCGGATGGGAAAGGAGCTTGGGATTCCCACGCCGTATAACGAATACACCTACCACATGATCAAGGCCATGGAAGAGAAAAATGACGGCCTGTTCGATTATGATGGCACGGAGGAACCCACCTGGGCAAAATAAAGCGACTGTCTTGTTAGGATTCGGCACGTTCACTCCCGAGTCACCGGCAGCACTTTTTGCTGTATTTTGTTTTTGAAATATGGTATAATTACTGTATTGGTATTGGGAAAAGGAGAGTAAACGAACGTGGAACTGGAACAGGCACGCAAACGCGCGGAAGAGCTGCGCGTGATCATTGAAAGGAACAACCGTTTATACTATGATCAGGATGCCCCGGAGCTGGAGGATTTTGAATATGACGCTTTGACCCGGGAGCTGAAAACACTGGAGGCAGAATTCCCGCAGCTGGTCACTGCGAATTCCCCGACCCAGAAAGTGGGCGGCACCCCCAGCGGGCGCTTTGCCAAGGTGACACATGCTGTTAAGATGGAGAGCCTGCTGGATGCGTTTTCCTACGACGAACTGCGCGATTTTGACCGCCGGGTACGGGAAGCCGGGATCGAGCCGGAATATGTCGTCGAGATCAAGATCGACGGCCTTTCCTGCAGCTTGGAATATGAAAACGGTGTGCTAGTGCGTGCTTCCACCCGCGGCGACGGCGTGGTGGGTGAAGATGTGACAGCCAATGTCAAGGCCATCAAGTGCATTCCAAAGACTTTGAAAAATGCCCCGGAATATCTGGAAGTGCGCGGCGAGGTCTACATGCCGCACGATGCCTTCCAGCACCTTTGTGCGGAACAGGAATTACAGGGTGCGGCACCGTTCAAAAATCCGCGCAATGCTGCCGCAGGGTCTCTGCGTCAGAAGGATTCCAAGATCACCGGCAGCCGGGGGTTGTCCATCTTCGTATTCAACGTCCAGCAGGTGCGGGGCAGGGAACTGACCAGCCATGCCGAAAGCCTCGACTACCTCAAGAGTCTGGGCCTGCCAGTTTCCCCGCGTTATCATATCGTGCACGATATCGAGGATGCCATTGCAGAGATCGAGCAAATCGGCCAGAACCGTGCCGCACTGGATTTTGATATGGACGGTGCTGTGATCAAGGTGAACAACTTTGCACAGCGGGAACTGCTGGGCTCCACCAACAAATTCCCGCGCTGGGCCATTGCGTTCAAGTATCCGCCCGAGGTCAAGGAGACTACATTGCGCAGTATTGAAGTCGGTGTGGGACGCACCGGCGTTCTGACTCCCACCGCCTGTTTTGACCCGGTGTTTCTGGCAGGTACCACGGTTTCCCGTGCCACCCTTCACAATGAAGATTTTATCCGTCAACTGGGTCTGTGTATCGGAGATACCATTCAGGTGCGCAAGGCGGGTGATATCATTCCGGAGGTTATCGGTGTGACCCGCCACGAACCGGACGCTCAGCCTTACCAGATGCCGGAATTTTGCCCCTCCTGCGGTGCCCCGGCAGTCCATCTGGAAGATGAAGCTGCTTTGCGCTGTGTCAACCCGGAATGCCCTGCGCAGGCACTCCGCAATATCATCCACTTCGCATCCCGGGATGCCATGGACATCGATGGTCTAGGCACCATGGTCGCCACGCAGCTGGTGGATAAAGGGCTGGTACACTCTGCGGCAGATCTCTATGACTTGACAATAGAGCAGCTGCTCACACTGGAAAAGTTCAAGGAAAAGAGTGCAAACAATCTTCTGCAGGCGATTGAAGATTCCAAGCAGAACAATCTGGATAAGCTGATGTTTGCGTTTGGAATCCGCAACATCGGCGATAAAGCCGCCGCATTGCTGGCAGAGCATTTTGGCTCTCTGCAGGCCATCCGGGAAGCAACCGAGGAGCAGATCGGCGAGATTGATGGTTTTGGCGGCGTGATGGCCCAGAGCGTGACTGAATTCTTTGCCAAGGATGGCACTACCGATCTGGTGCACCGTCTGGCCGATGCCGGTGTGAACATGCAGTGGAAAGGGGAGCCCAAGGGCAATAAGCTCGCCGGGAAAACGCTGGTTGTGACCGGAACGCTGGAAACACTCTCCCGCAGTGAAGCTGAGGCGCTCATCGTAAAGAATGGCGGCAAAGCCAGCGGTTCTGTTTCCAAAAAAACAGCTTATGTGGTGGCTGGTGCTGCCGCAGGTTCCAAGCTGACCAAAGCACAGGCACTTGGTGTGCCTGTGCTGACCGAAGCAGAGTTCCTTGCTATGATCGCAGAGGATAAGTCCCAGCAATAATCAGAAAACCTGTTCTAAAAAGCCCGTACAGTTTGGATGCTGTGCGGGCTTTTCTGTGTCCTGCGGGTTCTAACCTCCGGGCCGGTGCATACATTGATGGCAAAGGACACGGAAGGAGAACAGAAGATGGACGAGTATTATCAGGTGGTGCAGACACTGCCCCAATGGCTGGCAAGGCCGCTGGGGCAGCTCCCATCAGAAGACGCAGAGACTGTACATGAGCTGCGGCTCCGGCTGGGCTGTGCTCCACAGTTTACGGTGCAGGGGTGCAGCTGCACACCGACACAGCTGGCACCTGAACTGAATGCCCTGCAAACGATGCAGCTGACCCCGTTGCAGATGGAAGAGATCCTGTTCACCCTCTGCGGCGGTTCAGTCCATACCCATCAGACAGAGATCGCACAGGGCTATGTTACACTGGAAAATGGCTGTCGGGCAGGGCTTGGCGGGCGCTTTTTACAAAACCCGGAACAGGGCACGGTTCTGCAGGAGCTTACCTCTGTCAACCTGCGCATTGCCCGGGAAAAGACCGTTCCGCTTCCCCCGGAACTGACCACCGCGCTGCAAGGGCATTTCATCGGGATGCTTCTTGTTGGAGAGCCGGGCAGCGGCAAGACCACATTGCTGCGCAGTATTGCCCGGGAGCTCGTCCGGCAGCAGAAGATCCTTTCGGTCATCGATGAACGGCGGGAGCTCTTTGCCGGGAATACACACGGCGAGGCGCTGGATGTTCTTGCCGGGCTCCCCAAGGGACAAGCAGTGCAGATGGCGCTGCGCACCCTTTCGCCACAGGTGATCCTGCTGGATGAGCTGGGAGGTCTGGATGAGGTCACAGCGCTGGAACAGGGCCTGTTCAGCGGGGTGGATTTTATTGCCACCCTTCATGCTGCCACACCCGAAGAGGCGACCATGCGCCCACAGGTAAAATATCTGATGGAGCGCGGCGCGGTGCGGGTGCTCGTCTGGCTGACCGGTAGACAAGCACCCGGCTGCATCGGGGAGGTGCGGTTTCTATGAGCCCTCTGCGCTGGTTGAGTGTCTGCTGTTTTGTCGTCTGCGGCTGGTGCGCAGGCGACAGCTTTCATCAGCAGGCGCAGGCGCATCTGGAAGCCCTGCGCAAAACCCTGGATCTGCTGGAAACGCTGCATCAGGAAATCAGCTTCCGCCGCAGTGACCTGAATCTTCTCTGCCGGAAATTGATACAGGATGGGCAGCTTCCACCAGAAACGGTTTCGTTACAAACGCTGGAGCCCTTTCCCTCCCTGACCTTAGAAGAACGCACCCGCTTCTCAGAATGTTTTTCAGGCCTGGGGCGGTTGGAAGCGGAGCAGGAGTGCAGACGGCTTGAATTGTATCAGGCACAGTTTCAGGCCGCTTTGCAGGAAAGTGAAGCTGTGGCCCGGACGCAGTCGATGCTTTCGCACAAGCTGGGCCTGGCCGCCGGGCTTGCAACTGCCATTCTGCTGGGATGAATCAGCTCAAAAGGAGAGGACGCGGATGGAGATTGACCTTATCTTCAAAATTGCGGCCATTGGCATCATTGTTGCCGTGCTGAACCAACTGCTGATCCGCTCCGGGCGGGAGGATCAGGCAATGATGACGACATTGGCAGGTCTGGTGGTCGTGCTGTCCATCCTGGTCAAACAGATCAGCGTGCTGTTCGTTACCATCAAGTCGCTGTTTGCACTATGAGTGCAGCCGTGGCTGTGTTCGGCATTGCGCTGCTCGCGGCACTGCTCTATGCAGTTCTGGAAAAGCAGGCCCCCGCCTATGCACTCCTGCTCTCCCTTGGGGCAGCGCTGGTGCTGCTGGTGCGGGCAGGGACAAGCATCCGGACAGTACTTTCCGGCATAGCACGCCTGGCTGGACAAGCTGACAGCGGGGCTTTTTCCTGCCTTGTACGGAGTGCGGCTATCGTTCTGCTGACAGATTATACCCGCACCCTGTGTGAGGAAGCCGGGGCAGAATCTTTAGGGTGGTGTGTTGGGCTGGCAGGTCGGTGTCTTGTACTGGCAGCGGCGTGGCCCTTGCTGGAAGAGATCCTGCAGACGATTGGGAGCATTGCAAGATGAAGAACTGGAAGTGGTGGGCTTTTCTGCTGGTGGGAACAAGCCTCTGCCTGTGCGCCCCGACAGCTTTTGCAGCAGAGAGTGCCGGTTTGCACACACAGCTGCCGGGAGCAGAGCTCTGGCAGCCTTATCTTGACCAAAGTCCTGTGGATGCTTTGCAGGTAGCAGAAGACCCGTGGAGCGTTCTGCAAAGTTTTTGCACTTCGTCGCTGTTCCAGACACTGCGGGAAAGCATCCGCGGTTATGCCGCACTGCTGTTGTTTCTGCTCCTGTCTGCCATAGTCAGTCTGTTTCTGGGGGAGGAAGGTGATCACAGCTGGTGTGATCTTGTCTGCGCCGGTGGGTGCGGGATCCTTCTGTGGGAACCATTGCTTGAAATTGCCCGGCAGCTGTGCGCGCAGATCGAAAGCTGGAACCGCTTTCTCTCCGGTTTTCTTCCTGTCTATGCCGGTGTTCTGATCATGGGCGGTGAGACAAGTGCCGGGGCCGCCGCAAGCGGCTTTTTTCTGACATTGCTTTGTCTGTTGGCACAGGCCCTGACGGCCTTTGTACCGCCCATTCTGGAATGCTTCCTTGCATTGAGCATGGCTTGCTGTATCACGGAACAGAGCTGCCTGGGGAACCTGTGCAAAGCGGCAGGGATACTGCTGCAAAAGGGACTTTCCCTTACTGGAAAGCTGCTGGCTGCACTGTTGGGATTCCAGCGCATCTCTGCCGCACAGCTCGACCGAACGGCGCTGCGCACAGGACAGTTTCTCACCGGCACCATTCCCATTGTGGGGCAGAGTTTGAGTGATGCTTCCGAGGCTGTTCTGGCAGGCATCCAATTGCTCAAAAGCGGCCTTGGAATGGCCGCTATCCTGATTTTATTGGCTGAGTTTCTGCCACTGTATCTCGGGATGCTTGCACATCTGGGATGTATCGTTCTTTGCGGGACGCTGTGCAGCCTGACCGGAAACAACCGTGGACAGGCACTGCTTACCTGTTTTGCTTCCGCTGTCCGGTGTATGATGGCCTGTATCGCACTCTTTTTCGGGCTGGCCGTAACAGGAACCGCACTTCTTTTTATGCTGGGAGGCGTTTGATGCAGACATTGAAAAGCGCCGCTGTGGTTTTTTGCACTGCCTGTATCTGCGCAGAGCTGCTGGCCCGGCTCACAGGAAACAGCTGGGCCCGGCGGTGCATAAAAGCCGTGGCTGGACTATATATATTAGTGGTGCTTTTACAGGTCATCCCTCAGCTTCGGACAGAAGTTCAGTCCTTTTCTGTGCCGGATCTTTCGCCCACATCCATGGGCACGCTGGAAGATGCCATTCAGGCTGAACTGGATGCCCGCAGCAGCGGACAGAAAGCAAAGGAGGGGAACCTTTCCGGATGAAGAGCAGGGAACAGAGCCTCTTTGCCGGTTTGCTCCAGAAGCAAAACCGCACCCAGCTCGCGATCATTCTGGGTGTGGCGGCAATGCTGCTGATCTTATTCTCAGAATTATTCTCGACCCCCGCAAAAACCGCAGCAAATGCAGGCAGTCCTGCTGCTGTTTCAGAAACTGCCTACCGGGAGCAATTGGAAACACAGCTGACAGAGCTGATCGAACAGCTCGATGGGGCAGGAAAGACCGTTGTGATGGTGACACTGGAAAGTGGGGAAGAAACGATCTATGCTGTGGATACGCAGTCCGGCCAGATGCAGAATCAGGAGACCCATGTTCTGCTGGAGGATGGCTCCGCCCTGGAAGAGACGACCTATCTGCCTGCCGTCTGCGGTGTGGCTGTTGTCTGTGATGGTGGGGGAGATGTCCGGGTCGCCGCCCGCATCACAGAGCTTGTCCGGGCACTGCTGGATCTTTCGGCCAATCGAATTTGTGTAGAACAGCGCAAAGGATAACGCACCATGTAATATAAGGAGGAAACAGCTATGAGAGCCATCTCGAAGAATACCCGCAAAGCAACAGCCATTACTCTGGCAGCGGCACTGGTTATTGCCGTTTACCTGAACTGGCAGTATGCCCGCACCGGCGTGACGCTGGAAGAGGATGCAGTCAACGTTTCTGCCGTCAGTCAGGAGACCGTTCCCGTTACGGATGAACTGATGACCGAAGCCGAGGCGGTTTCCAGTGCCAACAAGAATTATGGCGAAGCTCAGCTTGTGAGCGTTGCAAACAACAGCGGCTCCAAGTTCTTTGAGGAAGCGCGGCTCAAGCGGACCAAAGCCCACGATGAAGCCATGGACAGCATTCAGAAAGCACTGAAATCCGCTTCTCTCTCCACGGAAGAAAAGAAGGAGTACACCAGCCAGCTGACCGGAAACCTTGCGGATCTCAACGCGGAAAACGAGATTGAGACACTGGTCAAGGCCAAGGGGTTTGCGGATTGTCTCTGCTTTCTGCAGTCAGGTCGGGCCGATCTGACTGTTATGACCTCGGGCGATGCCTTGACAGCCGCACAGGTAGCGCAGATCCGTGACATTGTGTTGAGCAAGAGCAGTGTGACAGCCCAAAATATCACCGTTGTTGAGGTAAAGTAAGGGAGCAGTTGCGGCAGACAACAGAATGTGGTAAACTAAAACAGAACAATGAAATTGAGCGCCGCTTTTCCAGCGGCGTTTTTGCAGGGAGTGCACCATGAAGGAACCAAAGCTCAAAACTGTTTACGTCTGCTCCAACTGCGGCGAAACCAGCCCGCGCTGGATGGGCCGCTGCCCCAGCTGCGGCAGCTGGAATACCATGAATGAGGATGTTGTTGCGGAAGCGCCCAAGGCAGGGCTTTCCGGCGGCAAATCGGCAGCACCTGCCCGGCAGGAGGGTGTTACTTCGCTGACAGCCCGGCGGTTGGCCGATATCAGCACTACGGAAGAGAAAAGCCGCATCCTGACCGGCATTTCGGAACTCGACCGGGTGCTGGGCGGCGGCATCGTGCTGGGCGGCGTGGTTCTGCTCAGCGGCGAACCGGGTGTTGGCAAATCTACGATGCTTTTGCAGCTCTGCGGTGCCATCTCCAACCAGCATTCTGTTCTGTATATCACGGGTGAGGAATCTGTCCGTCAGGTCAAACTGCGTGCTGCGCGGTTGAAAGTGCCGCAGGAGAACATCTATCTTGCTGCGGAGAACGATGTGGACGAGATCTGCGGCCTGATTGAAAAGGAAAAGCCGGAGCTTGTAGTCATCGACTCTATCCAGACGATGCGCTGTATGGATCTTTCTTCCTCGGCCGGTACGGTCAGTCAGGTCAAGGAGAGCGCCGCCCGTCTGCTGGCGGTAGCCAAAAAGCAGGAGATCCCCATGTTCATTGTGGGCCATGTCAACAAAGACGGTGCCATTGCAGGCCCCAAGGTCATGGAGCACATTGTGGATACTGTGCTCTACTTTGAGGGCGACAAAATGCTGCCTTATCGCATTCTGCGGGCTGCCAAGAACCGCTATGGCTCCACCAATGAATTGGGCATGTTTGATATGACAGGGCAGGGACTGGAGGAGATCGAAAACCCTTCCCAGATGCTTTTGGAAGGCCGTCCGCTGGGGGTTTCCGGTAACTGCGTCGCCTGTACGATGGAGGGCAGCCGCCCCATTCTAAGCGAGATCCAGGCCCTTGCCACCAAAACGAATTTCCCGGCACCGCGCCGTGCCTGCAGCGGCTATGATTATAACCGCATGAATCTGCTCATTGCCGTTCTGGAAAAGCGGGCAGGGTATTTCTTTGGCAATCTGGATGTCTATATCAACATAGTGGGCGGCATTGCCCTGCGGGATACTGCCTGCGATCTGGCGGTCTGCCTGTGTATGGTGTCGTCTCTGCTGGACTGCCCCGTGAGCGATAAGCTCATTGCCATTGGAGAAGTGGGTCTGGGCGGTGAGGTGCGCAGTGTGCCCAACCTTGAACAACGCCTGCGGGAAGCCGAGCGCATCGGCTTTGAGCGGGCTGTGGTGCCAAAACACAGCCTTGCCCACCTGAATCCGGCAGATTATCCGGGCATGAAGCTGATAGGTGCGGCTTATATCTCGGATGCGATCCATGCATTGAAATCCGACCGGTTGTAACGAATTTACGGAGAAACTATGTCGATCTATCTTGATGAAAAAAATCCGGGCAAGCATCCGCCGTTTGATGATGCTTCGCCGGATATTGTGGAATATGTGCGGTATCTGGAGGTGATCGCGGGCAAAAGCGCCAACACGGCCTTCAGTTATTACTGCGATCTGCGCGGTTTTTCCCGTTTTATGAAACGCCGCCGCGGGCTAGTTCCGGCAGATACGGAGATCAAGGATATTGACCCCAAGGGTCTGGATACGGCCTTCTGGGGCAGTGTGAGTAAAGAGGACATCTATGAATATCTCTATTTCCTGAACCGCGAATGCGGCAACAAGAAATCCTCGACCGCCCGGCGGCTGGCCAGCCTGCACGGCTTTTATGATTACTTGGTCAATCAGGTCAATAAGCTGACAGAGAACCCGACTGCCTCCATCAAGCCGCCCAAGCAGGATAAAGTCCTGCCCAAATATCTGACAGCGGAACAGTCCATGGATCTGCTGGAGAGCACGCAATATCAGAGCGATTTTCCGGAGCGGGATTACTGCATGGTGGTTCTGTTCCTGAACTGCGGAATGCGGCTTTCTGAGTTGGTGGGCATGGATCTGGGCGATATCGACCTGGAACAGCGGCAGATCAGGCTCTTTGGCAAGGGCCACAAGGAACGGATGGTCTATCTGAATGAGGCCTGCGTCGAAGCCCTGCAGCTCTACCTGGCCAAACGCAACACGATGGAGGGCCTGAATCCAAAGGAAAAGGCTGTGTTTGTGACGCGCCGCCGGAAGGAGCGCATTTCCAACCGCAGGGTGGAGCAGCTCGTCACCGGTGCCATGAAAGCGGCCGGGCTCAAGGGCTTTTCCACCCATAAGCTGCGTCACACTGCGGCAACGCTGATGTATCAGACCGGCAATGTGGATATTTTGACCCTCAAGCAGCTGCTGGGTCACAGCAGTGTGGGTACAACGCAAATTTATACGCATCTGCAGGAATTTCAGGTGCGTGCCGCCATTGAGCAGAACCCGCTGGGCACGGTCACACCCGAAAAAGCACGCTTGGATACAACAAAACGGGCAGCAGGGGAGAACAGAGGGGAAAATAACGCCGATTCGATGGATGTTGAAGAAGCTGCCAGCCCGATGGAAGCTTTTGAGGGTGCTGCCAAAGATGGCATCCGGGTGGATATCTCTTCTATGCCCGGGGATAAGGAAACTGTATGAACTATATCAACTTCTCTAAGAGCTATCATGTGCGGATGTTGACAGAATGCGATATTCCGCTGATTTTAGCTCTTTGTGAGAAAAACGCACAGTTTTATGAACATTGTCCGCCATTTGTAACTGCGGAAAGCATTCGGGATGATATGTGTGCCTTGCCGCAGCGCAAAATGGACGAACCTCAGGATAAGTATTATCTCGGATTTTTTGATGATGCCGAGCAGCTTGTGGCTGTGATGGACTTTATTGACCATTATCCTACGGAACGAAGCTGCTTCATCGGATTCTTTATGATGGAGCGTTCTGTACAGGGACATGGCATTGGAAGCAGGATCATCACAGAGCTGTGTGTGTATCTGCACAGTCTGGGTTACGAGTATATCCGGCTGGGTTATGTAGATGGCAACAAGCAAAGTGAAGCATTCTGGAAAAAGAATCAGTTCACAGATACTGGATTGAGAAATCACTCGCAGGACTATACGGTCGTTGTAATGAACCGGATGCTGTAACAGATCAATAACAGGAAAAACGTGTGTAAAAAACGCAAAATACACAGTTATTGTAAAACAGGCCGCCAGAGCTCAGATTGAGCCGAGGCGGCCTTAAAAACGCCCAAAACTGGAAAAGAGGGCTTTTTCACTCCCCTGTGTTTCGCATAACCTGCATTATACGAAAAGATAATAATCAAAAAATCAGACCCTCCTCTCTCTTCCCGTTGCTGGTTCTGAGATCTCAGAGGGTCTGACCAATCAACTGTTGTTATAGAAAATATGTACCCATCACTCTTCCGGCAATGGTGTGGTTTCAAAGTATGCGCAGATCGCTTCATAGTATGCACGAGCAGTCCGCTTGCATCCATCCTCACTGCCGAACTGGGCTACGTCCGTATCGCTGGTCACAAAACACTGCTCCGCCAGCACGGCTGGACAATTCACATCTTCCAGAATCGTAAAGCTGCGCTCTACACGCACTTCCTTGTGGCTGCTCTCCACCAACTGTTTTACTTCCCCTTGGTAATAGATATATCGGATTCCCCCGCGTCCCCGCAGGCTGGCTCCTGCCGCCTGCATAGCCTTGGCAAGCTGCTTTGCAAAATAATAGCTCTCCTGATGGTATGCTCGTCCCGGAACAGCCGGATAACATTCAAACCCGGCTGCGCTAGAGCCTTCGGGTGCTGAATTGCCGTGGACAGACAACAACAGATCCGGGTCCTGTGCATTGGCGGCAGCGGCGCGCTCAGCGGGTTTTGCGGTGCTGTCGTAACTTTCCCGGGTGGTCAGTGGGATATAATTGGGGTCACGCTCCAGCCAGGCGCTCAAAGCCTCCGCTGTGGCAGCGGTCATCTCGCTTTCCTGCACCACTCCCCTTGCCCCTGGATCTGAGCCGCCATGTCCTGCATCGATCACAATACGGTACGGCGGCTCACCGATGGTCGGACGAAAATCATCATCGTCCACGGTCGGTGTTGGCTGTCCAATGGAGAAAGCCGCCTGCCACAAATACAGCCCAAAACTGACACCAATAAAACAGAGAACCAGAACCACTGCTCTGCCAAAGGAAAAGCCATTGCCCCTTTTCTTTCTTTTGCGCTGTACCGAATGTTTTGCCATGATGACTTCCCTGCCGTTTTATAAGAAACGCCCGCCCAAAGAATGATCTTCCGGACGGGCGCTGCCGGGAAACTCCCGGTATGTTTTTATTTCAATTCAACCACGGTCACACCGCTCTCGCCCTCACCATAACGGCCCAGCCGGAAGCTTTTGACCATCCGGTTGCCGCGCAGATGTTTGTGGATTGCAGTGCGCAGAGCTCCGGTGCCGTTGCCATGGATCAGGTACACCACTGTCTGCCCGTTCAGAATGGCGCGATCGATATAGGCATCCACCTCAGGCAGAGCCTCATCCACAGTCAGGCCCAGCAGATTCAGCTCCATTTTTGCCGAACGCTGCACACGCTCTACCCTGCCGTTGGGCCGGTTTACATCGCCCGTCAGGCGGGAATAGCGCTGCTGTGCTTTGGTTTTGGGCTGAGGCTCTTTGATGAGCTTATCCGGCTGCTTCAGGCCCTTGAGCGGGACCTTAGTCTTGATGATGCCGGCACGCACCAGAACATCGTCGTTTTTATCCGGCAGTGCCAGCACGGTGGCTAGCTGGTTGAGCTCTGCAATGCAGACCTCCTGCCCTACCTTGACTTCTTTCAGTGGGACAAACTCCTTGACAGGGTTATGCACCACCTCGGTACCGATAAAGAGCTTTTCAGACTCTTTCTTTGCGATCTCGCGGGCACGTTGGGCTTTCTGCTGGGTGCTCAGGCGCTCGTCCTTCTGCAGCTGGCGCAGCTCATCGGTCAGTGCATACGCCTTGCTTTCTACCTGCTGTGCCAGCGCACGGGCCTTGGCACGGGCAGCTTCCAACTCGTTTTCGCCCTGCTGGATCAATTCATCCCGCTTTTTCTGAGCGGCCTCCAGCTGGTGAGAAGCCTCATTCTTCAGCTCCTCAACCTCGTCCTGGCTCTCTTTCAGCTGCAGCTTCAGGTCGTCCAGCTGGCCCAAAACTGCATCCAGGCGCTTATCCTCGGCAGACAGATGCTGTTGGGCTGCCTCAATGACACGCTCCGGGATGCCCAGCTTCTCACTGATGAGGAAGGCGTTGGACTTGCCGGGCACACCTACGCTCAGCTTGTAAGTCGGGCGCAGTGTCTCCAGATCAAACTCGCAGCTGGCATTGACTACACCCTTGGTTTCCAGCGCAAACACCTTCAGCTCGGCGTAGTGAGTGGTTGCCATCAGCAGCACACCGCGGCGGCGTAGTTCCTCGATGATGGCCACGGCCAGCGCTGCACCTTCGGCAGGGTCAGTGCCCGCGCCAAGCTCATCCAATAAGACCAGCGTGTGCGGCATGGCAAGTTCCAGAATACCGGTGATCTTCTTCATGTGGCCGGAGAAAGTAGAAAGGCTCTGTTCGATGCTCTGCTCATCACCGATGTCCACAAGGAATTCATCGAACACGCAGATCTCACTGCGTTCATCGGCAGGAATCAGGAAGCCGCACTGTGCCATTGCGCACAGCAGACCCGCCGTTTTCAGGGTGACGGTTTTACCACCGGTGTTCGGGCCGGTGATGATGAGCGAATCGTACTCTTTACCCAACGCAATGTCCACAGGGATACACTTTTGGGGGTCGATGAGCGGATGACGCGCCCGGATGAGCGAAAAGGAGCTGTCGGTGCGGACAGAGGGCTTGAATGCCTTCATATCCAGAGCCAGACGAGCCTTTGCCAACAGCACATCAATTTCCAGCATTGCCTTGTAGCTGTACTGGAACTGAGGCTCAATGGCGGCTACCTGTGCCGTAAATGCCACCAGAATGCGTTCGATCTCCTGCGCCTCCTGTGCACGGTACTGCAGAATGCGTGCATTTGCTTCCACGACCGCCTGCGGCTCCACAAAGACGGTGGCACCGGTGGACGAGACATCATGGATGATGCCGCTCACCTCGCCGCGATACTCGCTCTTAACAGGCACAACATACCGTCCATTGCGAATGGAGACCACACTCTCCTGCAAGTACTTGGAGGTATCCATATTGCGGACCATGCTTTCCAGCCGGTCGCGGATGCTGTTCTCCGTAGCGCGGATCTTTTTGCGCAGCTCGTTCAGGGTGTGGGAAGCCGTGTCTGCCATGGCATCCGGAGCCAGAATGGCGCTGGAGATCTGCTGCTCCAGCCCGGGCTGGGGTGCCAGCGCGTAGAACAGATCATCTGTAGGCAGGGCATCATGTTCCGAGGAGCCATACCAGCTGGTCAGGTTCTGAAAGTTGCGCAGAGCGCCGGCCACCATCAGCAGTTCCCCCATGGAGAGCACACCGCCCTTGACCGCACGGGCTACCAGAGAGCTGACACCCTCTACCCCGCCAAAGCGCGGAGAACCGTTTTTGATGAGTAGACTGTTGATGGCATCGGTCTGTTCCAGCGCGTAACGTACTTCATCTGGGTCGCACTGAGGCTCCAGAGCCAGCAGCTGCTCTCTAGCTTCCTTGCACACGCAGCCCTCGGATGCACGCGCAATGATCTTATCAAGCTCTAAAGTTTTCAAATAGCTTGTTTCCATGTTTGTTCCCTATATCAAAATTGTTTATCCCGGTCAAGGCAGAACGGATTTCAAAAAGTCGTAACTTTTCAGCGGTTTGTCCAAGTGGGTCAAAGCGTAGCGCTCTGCCACCGCAGACAGCTTTGCCAGACTGCCGACCGAGATTTTGAATGCAAATATTTTCTTATCTTCTACAAGGCAGATATGACGCAGGGCATACAAGGCACCCATGTCCAGATTGCAGATTTTGCCCGCCTTTTTCGCACAGTCCTCACAGAGCAGAATGCCCTCCTGCGGGTCAAGATAAAACGCGGGTCCATCGTATTTTTCACAGATCCTGCAGCAGACCAGCTGCGGCAGAAAGCCGCACTCGCTCATGGTGCGCAGCTCAAACACAGCCTTGACCACATGCAGGTCGGTTTTCCCCTCGCTGATCATATACAGGCAGTTCAGCAGCAGGCGCAGTTCCTTGGCAGCTTCCTCCCCCGTAGGAGAAAGTGCCGCCGCCATCTCGGCAAGATACATGGCAAGGCTCATCCCCTCGATGGTGGAGGAAATGCCGTGAAATACGTTGCGCACTTCCGCTTCCCGGATGGTGTACATATTCCGGCCCGGCAGCAGCACAAATTCAGAGTAGCAAAAAAGCCCGCAGGCGCTGAATAATTTGTTCTTCAGCCGCAGGCTGCTCTGTGCTGAGGCTGAAATGACCCCCAGCTCCGGTGTAAGAATGGTCAGAATCCGGTCAGATTCCTTGTACCGGGTTTCTTTTAACACAAGCCCAGGTGTTACGATCGTATCCATCTGCATATTCTCCCTGCCCGAGCAGTGTCCCGGGCAATGTAAAGAGAAAAATCAACGATTATTCGGGTTCTGTTTGAAGCCAAAGTTGTTCAGCAGAAACTCATTGTCCCGCCAATCTGCTTTGACCTTGACCCAGCACTGCAGGTTGACCCGGCAGCCCAGAAACTCCTCGCAGTCCGCACGGGCAGAGCTGGCGATCTTTTTCAGCATCGCACCGCCCTTGCCAATGACCATGCCCTTATGGCTCTCGCGCTCGCAGTAGATATTTACATCGATATCCACCAGATCTGTACCGGGGCGCTCCTTGAAGCGCTCCACCACGACTGCAATGCCATGCGGGATCTCATCCCGCATATACAGCAGTGCCTTTTCACGGATGACCTCCGCCACCAGTTCCTTTTCCGGCATATCGGTGTAGGCATCATCGTCAAAGTAATGCGGGCCCTCCACAGCATACTGGCTCAAGGCATCGAACAGTTCCTCACAGTGGTCGTCTGCCCGGACGCTTACGGTGTAAATGGCATCAAACACACCCAGCTCCTTGAGCTCAGCCTTGCGGGCTTCCAGATCAGCAGGCTCCTTGACAAGATCGGTCTTATTGATGACTGCAATGGCCGGGCCGCCGCTGCTGCGCAGAGCGTCCACCAGAACCATCTCCGGCTCATTCAGGGCACCGTATGGCTCAAACAGCATCATAGAGACATCCACATCCGCGATGGAATCGCTGGCCGTCTTGTCCATCCGCTTGCCAAGCTTATTGTGGGCCTTATGCACGCCCGGGGTGTCCAGCAAAACATACTGCAGAGGACCGCGGGTCACAACGCCGGTGATGCGGGTGCGGGTCGTCTGGGGTTTGGAGGTGACAATGGCCACCTTTTCCCCCACCAGACGATTGGTCAGGCTGGATTTGCCCACGTTCGGGCGGCCGATGACCGCCACGAACACAGATGAGGTATCGTAATGCTGCTGCATGGGTGCTGCGTTTTTCAAAATAGAACTCCTATCCTTTGCCAGTATCTTTGATCATTCCGTATAGCTGACGGTGCGGGGCAGGCCAAGCTGGGTCAGCACAGCCTCTTCCTTTTCGCGCATCCGCATGGCTTCCAGACCACCGTTCTCATGGTCGTAGCCCAGCAGATGCAGCATGGAGTGAACGGTCAGGAAAGCGACCTCACGCTGCAGTGGATGGCCGTAGAGCGTTGCCTGCTCCTGAGCACGTTCCATGCTGATGACGATATCACCCAGCATCTTGCAGCCGTTGTTCTCATCCACATCGTAAACGCCGTTTTCTCCCAGAGGAAAGCTCAACACATCGGTGGGCATCGGCTTGTTGCGGTACTGATTGTTCAGCTCTGCAATGGCAGCGTTATCCACAAAAGTCACGCTGATCTCAGCAGGCTCATCGAAGTGCTCATATTCCAGCACAGCGTTGCAGGCACGGCGGATCAGGATCCGCAGGCCCGAAGGTACTTTTACGGCTTTCTGTGAATTGGTGATCAAAACTTTATTGGACATAACATTCCTCTCCCTTCATTTTATGCTGCAATTGCAGCTTTCCGCGTCGGTTTCAACGCTTGGCCGGGTGCGCAGCCGCTTCGTAGGCCTTGATGATTTCCTGCACCAGACGATGGCGGACAACATCCTTCTCCGTAAAATAGCACTGTGCAATGCCATCCACGTTCTTGAGAATATGCAGCGCATCCACAAGGCCGCTGCGGGTACGGTCCGGCAGATCGATCTGGGTCACATCGCCGGTCACAACCACCTTGGAACCTACACCCATACGGGTCAGAAACATCTTCATCTGCTCCGGTGTAGTGTTCTGCGCCTCATCCAGGATGATAAAGGAATCATCCAGCGTGCGGCCGCGCATATATGCCAGCGGAGCAACCTCAATGATCTGCTTTTCCACCAAGCGCTCATAGGTCTCAGCGCCCAGCATATCGAACAGGCCATCGTAGAGAGGGCGGAGGTAAGGGTCTACCTTCTGCTGCAGATCACCGGGCAGAAAACCCAGCTTCTCGCCTGCTTCCACGGCGGGGCGGGTCAGCACAATGCGGGAAACATCCTTGGCCTTGAACGCTTTGACCGCCATTGCAACGGCCAGATAGGTCTTGCCGGTACCGGCGGGACCCACGCCAAAGGTCACCGCGTTCTTGCGGATAGCATTCAGATATTCCTTCTGGCCCAATGTCTTGGGGCGGATGGGGCGGCCCTTGACTGTGACCGTGACAAAATCCTCAGTCAGCTCCCGGACACGCTGCTCCTTTCCATCGTGAGCAAGGCTCAGGCAGTAGCGCACCGTTTGATCCTCCAGCGGCATGTGGTTTTCGATCAGGAGCAGCATCCCCTCCACGGCACGCACAGCAGCGGCCACGTTGGTCTCCTCGCCAGAGAGGCGAAGCATCGTACCCCGGCAGACTGCCGTGACAGAGAACTCCTTTTCCAATAGACGAATGTTGCGGTCACAGTTGCCAAAGATGGCAGCGGCGATCTCCACACTATCTAACTCAATACTTTTTTCGGCCATGTAGCTCCTCCAGCGGTTTATGAATTTCCACATCTATTGTACCACCAAAGGCTCAAATAGAAAACTGTGAAACTTGCACAAAATATTTTCAACATTTTGGAGCGTGTTACAAAGCAGAACCCTGAAACATAAAAAATCGATGCTGCTCTGCATTTCCGCAAAACAGCATCGATTTCATTTTACCGGATCGTAAAAAACGACTCCTCAGAAACTTTTCAATTAGAACCAGTCGCCGAAGCCCATCTTGACCAGATTGTCGTGGCTGATCTTCAGGCTATCGAACGGATCACGGCCATAGCAGTCATCCTGCTCCACCAGGAAGTACTCGCCGCCGCCCTCCAGGCCAGCCTGGATGATAGCGGGCATATCCAGAGTGCCTTCGCCAACCTCAGCAAACTGCACAATGTTGGTGAAGTTGCTCATGAACTTCATCATGCCTTCCTTGCTGGTGAAGTCCACGCCGCCCTCGGGGATGGGCATCTCACCGATGCGGTAATCCTTCAGGTGGACCAGACGGATGCTGCCGGCATACTTCTTGATGAACTTGACAGGGTCCTGGCCGCCGCGGTGGATCCAGTGGCTGTCCAGCTCAAAGCCCAGAGCAGGAGCATTTGCGCGGATGATGTCCAGCAGGAACTCGCCGTCGTAACGAACGAACTCCACATGATGGTTGTGGTAGTACAGGTCAATGCCATCTTCTTTCAGCTTCAGAGCATACTCATTTGCTTCCTTGGCGAAATCCACAGCCTTCTGGTAGTTGCCCATGCAGGTCATGGGCAGCATGCCGATGCGCAGCATATCGCAGTCCAGCTTACGGCAGTCCTCAACGATCTTCTTATAATCGTCGGGATTGCACAGGAACTCGCCGGGCATACCGGGCAGCATGGGAGAGGTGGATGCGGTGCAGGAAGAGACATTCAGGCCCAGCTCGTCGATAGCCTTGCGGAAGCCTGCAACGTTCTCAGCGGTCATGGGGACCTGAGAGATCTCAACGCAGTGATAGCCGATATCAGCCAGCTTGCCCATGCTCTCGTATGCGTCAAAGTGAGGCATCTTAGCGGGGGCAATGGTGCTCATCTGAACACCGATCAAACCTTTGTTTGCCATGGTTCATTTCTCCTTCTATTTATGTTTTGCGGTCACGGAGCGACGGGATGGCCAGCCTTGCTGCTTGCATGGATGGCATCGATCAGCCGGATGCTCATTTCCGCATCTCTTACATGGATGTAATCGTCTGTGTTATTCTCAATGGCGCGGTAAAACTTGTTGATCAGGATGCCATGAGAAGCACCAAAATAGAACTTGGCACCGGGCAGCTTCTCGTTCTCACACAGCTTAGTGCGCACACCATCTGCATCGATCCGGAACAGGGCATCATCCTCGATCAGGAAGGAAGCCTTTTCACAGGCAACCTTGATCTGGACGCTCTCGTTGGTGTAATCACAGTTGGTGGCAAAGAACACACCGTTTGCACCATTAGCAAAGTGCAGGCGGGCAGCCACGGTGTCCTCGACCTCAATGCCGTAATCTGCCAGCTGATTCACCGATCCATGGATGGCATCGATGTCGCCGCACAGATAATACAGCAAATCCAGCGTGTGAACACTCTGGTTGATCATGCAGCCGCCGCCAGCAGTTTCCAGCTGGCCGCGCCAGGGCTGTTCGTCATAGTAAGCCTTGCCGCGGAACCAGGGCACAAAGCCGCGGCAGCCGATGACCTTGCCATATTCGCCGCCATCGATGATCTTTTTCAGTTCAACGGTGGTGCGGTTCAGACGATTCTGCAGGCAGATGCCGATCTTGACCTCAGGGTGCGCAGCCTCAAATTCCACAAACTCCTTGGCCTGTGCGGTGTTCAGACCCACCGGCTTCTCGCAGAAGACATTTACACCGTGGGAAGCAAAATACTCCGACACGGGCACATGCAGGTAATGCGGCAGGCAGAGATGTACCACATCGGGATGCTCCTTTTCCAGAAGCTCCTCATAGTCCGTATAGAACGGCACGGCCTTTGCTGCAGCAGGCAGCTTTTCCTGCACAGCGGGATTGTTATCGCACACGGCACACAGTTCGATCTCAGGATTTGCCACAATGATGGGCAGATGAACCTGAAAGATAGTGCCGCAGCCAATGATCGCAGCTCTTTTCATGGAAACGCAACTCCTTGTAAGCCTGGAACAGGCATTGCTTTTTTCAGGGATACTGATTACTCGCGGACAGGGAACTTGCCCTCAGCCTCGATCAGCTTGTTCAGCTCAGCAGCATACTCCTCGGGATCGCAGGGGTTGGAGACCTCGCGGCCGGTCCATGCAGACAGCTGGCTGCTGTTTGCCAGGTTGACACCGTTGATGCCGTCCTCGCCGGGAGCCAGCAGCGGGCTGCCGGTCAGGATGTGAGCAGCAAAGTTCTGCATAACGGTGGTGTGCTGGAAGCCCCAGCCATCGTTGTTCTCAAAGGTCTCTTCGGTGTACAGCTTGGAGCCTGCACCGTTGCCGCTGGTCAGCATGGCAACTTCCATCATGTTCATGTGCTCGTTCAGGTAATCCTCAGTGCAGGGGTTGCCTTCCTTATCGATGTAGTGGTAGACATGAGCGGTCTTGCTGTTGTCAACAACGATCTTGCCGCCGTCCAGGTCGATCTCCAGACGATCGGTGCCGATGGCATCGTGGGTGCAGGTGGTGAAGGTGCCGGTAGCGCCGTTAGCGAACTCGACCAGCATGGTCACGTCGTTCTCAACGCCGATGTTACGATGGCAGCCGTTGATGTTCTTGGAGAAGACCTTCACGGGAATACCGCAGATCCACTGCCACAGGTCGAGCTGATGGGGAGCCTGGTTGACCAGGACACCGCCGCCTTCGCCACCCCAGGTAGCACGCCATGCGCTCTGCTGGTAGTAGCTGTCAGGACGCCACCAGGAGTTGATCATCCACTGAGAGCGGCGGATCTCGCCCAGCTCACCGCTGGCAACGATTTCCTTGATCTTCTGATACAGCTTGTTGGTACGCTGGTTGAACATGATGCCGAAGGAAACCTCGGGATGAGCCTTAGCGCAGGCGATCATCTTCTGAACATCTTTGCTGCGGACACCGGCGGGCTTCTCGCACAGAACGTTCATGCCATGCTCCATAGCGTAGATGGAGATCTCGTGGTGCAGGTAGTGAGGAACGGTGGTGATGATGGCATCAACAGTGCCGCTGGCGATCATATCCTTCCAATCCTTGAAGAAGGGCACATCGGGGTACTGCTCCTTGCACATCTTCTCCTTCTCGGGGTCGATATCACACAGAGCGCCCAGTGCGCAGTTGTCGGGGCACGGTGCGCAGACCATGCCGGGGAACGGAGCGGGAGCATTGGTCAGGAAGCGAGCGTAGCTGCCGCCCTGAGCACCGATACCGATCAGGCCATAACGAATCTTTCCTTCAGTCTTTTCCATTTGAATCTTCTCCTTTTTTCTGTTACGTTAGAATTTTGCCAGAATATCGCACAGTGCGTGATACTGTGCGGCGTAACCTTCAGCACCGTTTTTGTACTTGTTCTCACGGATGATGTTCTTTGCATCCGTGGTCTCAAGGCTCTGCAGGCTGTCAAACAGCACCAGATGCGGCTCAAGGGTCAGGAAGCCGGTATAGCCCTCTTCCACGATGGCCTTGTGCAGCAGCTCGGGGATCTTTCCCTCGCCGGTACCGCAGAGCACATTCTCCTTGTCGGTAGAAACGGCATCCTTGATGTGGATATATACAATGTACGGGCGGAGAGCATCCCAGCATTTGGCGGTATCCTCGCCGCACTGTACAAAGTTTGCAAAGTCGAATGCGGACTTGAAATGTGCGCTGTTCAGCGTCTGCATCAGGTCAACACAGCGGGAAAGAACATCACCATAGATATCCTTCTCGTTTTCGTGCATCAGGATCACGTCGTGCTTTTCAGCAATGGCAATGAACTTGCGCAGCTTCTCGATGACAGCGTCACGATAGTCGGCAGGATCCTTGCCTTCCGGCATAAAGAAGCTGAACATACGGATGTACTTGCAATTCAGGACCTTAGCGATCTCGCACAGCGTTTCCAACTGAGCACACTGCTTTTCAAACCCCTCTTCATCATCGATCTTGACCTTGCCAATGGGACTGCCCAGGCTGGAAACGCCAACACCAGCGGCCTGCAGGCGGGGCAGCAGATCGGTCTTGACTTCCTCAACGGTAAAGTCGGCGATCCCTTTCTTATCTGCACTGCGCAGGCTGATGTACTGCATTCCAAGCTCACGGACTGTCTTGAGCTGCTCATCAAAAGAAGAGCTGATCTCATCGGCAAAGCCGGAAATATAAATATCCTTCATAAAAATCTCCTTTTTTGTGTAGGATACAAGCCTTACTGTAAGTAATATATCACAATTGTTAAAAAAATGCCGCACAAATCTTTTTCGGTTTTTTTAGCACATTGTGCAACAGATTTTGTCATTTTGTTGCATATCATAAAACAAGGTGCATCAAACCAATCTTGTGGGGTGAAAAAGGAAGAAAAACTGTGCAAAATGTCCATTTTTGACTTCGATTTCTTGGCAGCGAAAAACAGAACAACAGGATTTACAATGTAAACGGCACAGGATTTACACACGACAATCATCGAACAAACTGATATATTAGACCTTGGAGATCGGCTCCTTTGATTCTTAAGGGCCGTGGCAGACTTTTAAGATCAGACTGAGAACGCCTAATTTGCTTTCCTTCAGGAACACTCACCTTTGCCGAGTGTTCAAGACCGTGAGCTGATCTGCCACTGAGGCTCACACTGACTCGAACCTGTCCCCCGTGGGCAGGTTTGAGTTGTTTTCAGACCAATCAAAGGAGTTCAAACCCATGTCCAAGACGAAGACTGAGACCCCTGTCCTGTGCAATTCCGCTGATATCCCTTGGGAGGAGACCCGCCTCCGCCACAAGGTAGATAAGCGGATCTATGTCCTCTTACTGTTTTTCTGGGCTGGTGCGGTGCACACCGCTTTCTGGAGCACCGCTGGAAGCTGGGCGTGTTCTATCTGCTTGTCGGCTGGACGGGTCTCGGCCTTGCATTCGCGCTGGTTGACCTCCTGATCGCACTCCCTATTCCGAAGGACAAAAACGGAATGATCGAGATCTGATCTCCGTTTCTTGACACGCAAAATCCCCTCAGAGCTCTGACAGTGCTGTCAGAAATCTCCGAGGGGATTTTTCTATGCATCTGGTGACGCGACTTCAAAGACGATGGGGCCGCTGATGTGGTAGAAGATCTCATACTCTGCATGGCGGTGCCATCCGCCGGGGATGCGTGTAATCTGCAGATAGAACAAGCCAAATGCATCCGCTGGGAACAACTCCTCTTTCCGCAAGTCCGCCATCCCGTTTCACCCCTCCTCAGTGAAGATAGAACGAAGCCATACATTTGGCCAGATCCTCTGGTCGTTCTGCAAAGTTTCCATAGCGCCAGCTGTTGAAAAAACCCATATATGCCCCGATGAACGAGTTGCGGAAGTATCGATTTTCGCCCGGCAATGAAACGGGCCATGGCACAAACTGTCTTGCATCCCCGACTTCGATGTTGGAGATCAGAACAAGGATGATCTTCTCGCTCAACGCATCACTGAAAAAACTGGTCAGATGGCAATCCATCAGGACACAAAGGTTCTTTCGCTCCGCATACGTCCAGCGGAACAGCGCAGTCAGGTTTTTTTCCAGGGTACTGTACGCCGGCAGCTGCCCCGCAAGCAGGGTCATCTGCCGGTCGAGATAGTAATCCAGCACATCGTCCTTGGATTCAAAGCTGCGGTAAAAGGTGGTTCGGTCGAGGTCTGCCATGTGACACAGCTCTGTGACGGAGATCTTTTCCAGCGGCTTTTTCAGTAAAAGCTGAAACAGTGCCGTGCAAAATGCATCCTGATTTTTCTGCGCAACGGGGTTGATATGGTTCGTGTACATTGTGCGCTGTGTTCAGCTCCTTCCTCAAAATGATTGGCTTTATTTTACCATAAATTTGCTATCTTGTACACACCGCACACCGCCTGAAAACACTGAAAAGTTCAGTGTTTCAGTTGCCGTGAATCGGTGCGTTTCGGTGGTATTTAGTAACAAATTAGAAACACGGCACAGACATCAAACGTGCAGATCAGTGAACCTGATTCTTCAGGCGTTCCAGTTCTGCATCTGCCTGGATTGCAGCAGCGGTGAAGCTGTTGTTGTTCCACCAGCTGATCAGTGCCGTGACAGTGGTGATGCCAGCTGTGACCAGCTGTTCCACCGTCTGACTTTCGATAGGCAGAACCGGCTTGCCAAGGGCAGACAGCACCTGATTGGTCAGTGCCAGAAGCAGCACGGCAGTCCGTGCCAGAGTGCCAGTAGAAATTTTGTGATTGAACATTGTGTCCTCTCTTTCTTTTTTAACCCACGGTGTTCAGAACCGTGCAGTAGTTGCTATTCTTCAGCCAGATCCAGCCAGCAGCGGATTTCAGCTTTCCCCATCCATCTTTGACTTCCACGATAGTGAACACACCCTTGCCGGTATACTTGCCGGTGGTATTGTTTCCCATGCACGGCTGCTTGCGGATATTCAGGTCAGAAACGATGACCCTAACCTGAAAGGGGGTTGCAGGGAATCCAGCAGATCCAGACATTCCATTGGATCCACTAAGTTGTGCTGTGACCTGTGCAGCCAGATCACCCAGTCTGCTATAAAGCCAGTCACCAGGGCAAGACTTGTTTGCAAACCAGCGATGAACGGTGATGACCATTTCATCCGCTGCCGGGTTATAGGCAAGGGTCTTTGCCTTATCCCCAAACCACAACAGTTTCTTCTTGCCGTTACGCTTGCAGATGTCCACACACAGCTTGACCAGGGACGCATACACAGCGGTGGTCATAGCGTAGGGTTCAGACTTGTCAGAAGCACATTCGATGGTCACAGCCCGCTGGTCATTGGCGTTGCTGGAACTACACCAGGAACGGTTCTTTTCCTCAACGCACAGGGAAATGCGTCCATCCTTACCAATGCTATAGTTGCAGCTTGCGTTCCTTCCTGCCGGGAAGCAGTCACAGATGGTTTCACAGGACAGCTGCCCAACAACACAGTGCGGGGTGATCCGGTCAATGGCATGGGTGCGCTGACCGGAATGGTTTGGTGACAGTTTGGTGTAGCAGATCAGTCCTGAATTTTCCATATCAGTCACCTTCCTTTTCAGACTTCTGCTTTAGCACATCAATAGCCTTGGTCAGTGCTGCCGGAATCGGCAGTCCCATCAGACCGGCATTTTCAATGATGCTGATGCACTCATTCACAATGTAGGCAATGACCACAGCGTCACGGACAAAGCTGGTTCCCATGACAAGATCCAGTCTGCAAGCGATCAGCACCATCAAAAGGGTCATACCCTTTCTGCAAAGTCCCTTCCATCCGGCACGGCTTTCCAGTGCGCCGGTCTTGGACTTTCCGCTGTTGTGAAAAACACCTGCCACGATCAGACCGGTGATGTAGTCAACACCCATGAAAATAAGTAACGTAGTCAAAGCAGAATCCCACCCCCCAAACAAGGAAGCAACGAAGCTGCCAACAATCCCAATGATCACCATAAAATCATATTTCATATTGCACCTTCCTTTTCATTGTCTGTGAACACATAGAACAGCACTGCAATCAACAGATCACAGTGCTGTTCATGTTCACCTTGTCGTTTTGCCGTCTGTTGGCTTCATATAAGCCCATATAACGGTTTTTGTGTGTCACCTGATAGTTTCCCTGTCTTGCTGTTTACTCAGCCAGTTCAGGGCAATCCAGGTCAATCAGGACTTCCTTCACCTTGTCCTTGATCTTGTCAGGGACATCAGCAAAAGTCTTTTTGCCTTTGATGATCAAAGTTGCATAGATGACTGCCATTGTGTTCACATCCTTTCCGAATAAAATTTTTATGATCAGCTGATGAAGCATCAGTTGTCACCGTCCAGAAGTGCCTGAACTGCATTCTTCAGCTTGTCCGGCACATCATCAATGGTCTTGATACCCTTGCGGATCAGATCTGCATACACCTTTGCCATATTGGTTCACCTTCCTTTCTGCATTACGCCATCAGTTCATAGACTTCACACAGGGCAAGCTGGGTGTCCGTGATCTGGGTTTCCAGGGACGTGTTCTTGTTATCCAGCAGCTTGATATACTCGTCTTTGTCGTACTGGGTCAGGGTGTATTCATAACCGCTGAACCCCGGCTGTTCGTCCGTACCGGCTTCAGTGACCGGCTTGATGTTGGACGCAACCCAGACGCTGAAGTCATCAATTTCAACAGCTTTAGGCTGCACACAACTTCTGACAGTTCCATGATTTTTCATTGTTTTTTCCACCTTTCTTGACGTGTATTTTATAATAGCTGTCCGCATACGGAAGCAGCGGATCAATATACTTTTCACTAAGACGGTTGCTGTCACAGTATTTCAACCAGCCTTGATAGGAATTGATTGAACACCATTCTGAATAGTTCATTTCCTGACCGGCTTCCACCTTGATCCTGATTGCAGTCATCTTCTGCTTCATCTGTTCAGCGGTGGATTTCCTCAGAAGTGTGTAGTGTCTGAATATCCGATAGCCGACAAAATCAACGCCACGAATGAACGTGGGAAAGATCTGATAGTTGTCTTTGATCCTCAGATTCAGTTCAGTATTCAGGTAGTTCTCCATGATAGCAAGGATCCTGTGAAGTTCTTCTTTGCTGTCTGCAAAGACACAGATGTCATCCATGTATCTGTAATAGTGCTTGACGTGGACAACTTCTTTCATGAAATGGTCAAAGTCTGACAGGTAGAAGTTCCCATCATACTGTGAAAAGTAGTTGCCTATTGGAATGCCGACATCTTCAATGAACTGTTCACCGTTGATGGTGATCACATTGACCGGCTTTCCTCTTGAGATGTAGAACGCAATATTTTCATCTGTTGCAGGACAGGTGCTGATGCTGTCAATGATTTCATCAATCAGTTCCAGAAGGAACGGATCCTTGTATTTCTTCCTGTACTTTGCTTTCAGGATGTCGTGGTCAATACTTGGATAGAACTTCCGGCAGTCGATTTTGCAACAGTAGGTCATTTCATCCGGCACGGTGTCAACTGCATTTCTCAGTTTTCTGAATGCTGCATGAATGCCCTTGTTTGGTATGGCTGAATAAGTATCATCCGTGAAGTATGACAGCAGCTGTGGTTCAATGACCTGAAGGATTGCCCATTGTGCGATCCGATCAGGGAAGAATGGCAGCTTGTAGATTTCACGGACTTTCTTTCCTTCCTTACGGAAGAAGGTTTCATATTCAGAAGTGTGATAGTTGTGGGTCAGCATCATTTCCTGAAGCAATCCCAGGTAATACCACGGATTCTTTTCTATTTCCTTTACTTCTTTGTACCAACCTTTTCCTTTCTTGGCATTCTTGTATGCCCGGAACAGGTTTTCCATTGATACGATCTTTTCAAACAAATGTCCATAGCGTTTCACATCATTACCTTTGTATGCACTAAAGCCGATTCTTCAACCTGCCTGTTTGGGCAGTTTACCAAAACAGCCTATTGAATTTTTGAATGTTTTGCCAAGTGGCACGGTGAAAGGATTGCAGTTCAAAAAACGGATATAGCCGAACTATACCCACGATAAAAAAAGAGACACCCACCTGAAGATGTTCCCACAGGTGGGTGTTTTTAGTGCATGTACTGACTGCCTGGAGATATTACGATTCCGATTACCTGCCGAATTATTCAGATTCAGATAAAAGACACTGGTATTCGTGCCATTATTCCAATTCGTGCCTGATTTAGCAACGTGCTAAATGGTTTTTTTGGTTTTTGCACGATGTACCATTATCCTTCACGGTCTTTGATCTAATTCGTAAGCTAAATTCTTTCACCTAAGTCTTGGGTTATGCTGTTTTAGGCAGCATCGTCAAGTTCCTTCTTGCGGGAAGGGATATACACCGACCGCCCGGAGACACTACGATACCGATAACCCGCCGAAATATACAGATACAGAAAAAAGACACCGGCATCCGTGCCACTACTCCAACCCGCGCCCGATACAGCAACGCGCCAACCAGGATTGACGTTCTGAACACAGTCACCAACAGGAACGGAACTGTTGCCCTTACCTTCCACGCCGACAAACAGCCAGTCATAGGCTTCAGAATAGCCGAATGCGCTGATGTAAGACCAGCTGACATAAGGAACACGGATGCCGGTGTCCTCATACGGTGCAGCACCGGTGTCATCAGCAAAGCCGTGATCAGCTGCGTACAGGACACCAACCTGACCGTCATCAGCAGCAAAGGTGGAAGGGTTCTTGATATTCAGACCATCTTCCCACTTCCAGATGTTGCCCCACAGGTTTTCTTCACCACGATAGGACACCACGTTGTAGCCGTTGGCATTGGTAACAGCACCGGACGCATTGCCCAGGTTTACAGTTGCACCGGTCAGTTCAGAGTAGTTGACACCATCTTCCAGCCAAGGTTTATTGGTGACACCTGCACCAATGTTGTTCTGACTGTTGAAGTTGCCATATTCGATCAGCATCAGAAGCTGAGTGCCAGCCAGAACAGCTGCATACTGCTGTTCCCAACCATGACCACGGTTCTGGGCAAGTTTGCGGGTGTTGGCACGGGTCAGGTTCTGGGTCTTGCCGGATGCAGGCTGTGCATTGGCAATACTGGAAAGCATGTCATTGGCAAAGTCTGCAACCTGGGCGTCATCCATGATGTAGGCAGCAGCGGACTTGTCCCACAGGCAACCTTCATAAGCGGACTTGTAGATGTAGTCATTTTCCTTGCCATTGCAGATGAACTGCGGATGCACCTTGAAGCCAGCCTTGGGGGTATCAGAAATGTAGTAGCGGACTTTGCGGGTTTTCCAACCCTGATCAGCAGTGTCAGAAGTGCGTTCCAGCACCATGGGAACCACTTTGTAGTAGAATTTCGGCTGTTCCACCATGACCTGCACCTTGGTTCCCACCGGGTAGGTGGTATCACCCACGGTTGCAGCCTGGGTCAGAACACCGGAAGAACTGAATGCCGGATCACCCTGATAGGCAACCACAACACCGTCATCCGTCAGGTTGCAGCGTTTTCTGCCACCCATTGCACGAACCTTGTCGAACGGCTCACCACCAGCCATGCCCACAGCACCAGCAAGGCGGGTGAACTTCTTGTTGGCAAAGTCCACTTCCACGCCGTAAATGTCACCGTCCGTGTAGCCCACATAGGCACGAAGGTCAGCAATTTCAGCTTCCATTGCGCTGATGTCCTCAATGGTTGCATAAGCACCGGAATAGACAGCCAGGTTCACATTGTCGCTGTTGCCCACGGTGGTGTAAAGCTGGATGTATGCGCTGGACACGGTAACGCCGTTGTATGCCGGCATATAGCACAGACCGGAAGTTTCCACACACACTGCATACAGGATTTCACCCAGATCCGGGTCTTTTGCATACAGACCCAGGCAGCGGAGATAATAGCCAGCGGTCAGCTTTTCATTGGTGAATGCCGTTTCCACACGGACGCTGGTGTTGTTGGAAATAGTCACCTTGGTGACATTGTTGGTCTGCTGCACATTTTCCAGGGCAGTCAGGGCTTCCAGTGCGCTTTCTGCATACACCTTGGAAGAAGTGCTGACCTTGGTGAACTGAATATTGGTTGCACCTGCTATGATCTTTGCAACCAACGCCTGACCACGCTTGGTCAAATAAAGTTTAGAAAATTCAGCCATTTCAAAATTCCTTTCTTTGATAGATGGTTTTTATATTTTAATGACATCAGTGTAAGTGACACCGGATGCAGCATTTGCATCACCACTAATCACAGATTTTTCATTAAAATCATGTGTGATCTGAACCTTTGCGGTATCCGAAGTATAACCAACAAACGAAAATGCCGGATCTGCTTTCAGTGTTCCGCACCAGTCATGGGTCAGAATCAGATCAACGTGGGTGGTCAACCGTCCGCTGAAGAAGATGCTGTTGTTCGCCTTGACTGGAATTTCATTCCTGGAATTGATGACCAGGTTCATGGGCAGGATCCCCTGAAACAGATTGTTCAGTTCATCCACTTGACCCACGTTTTCCAACTGAGTGACCACAGACAGTTCATAGTTCTTGCGGAAGTTTCCGCTGACCACATAGGGGGTATCACCACACAGAACCTTCAGCTTTTGGATGAAGGTTCTGATGGTGTAGGGAATCAGGTTCACCCATTGGACTTGCACCCTGGATCTTCTGGATTCAAGGTTGTCATCCTCTGTGGGTCTGATGCCCAGGATCTTTTCATATCTGCTGATGCCGTATTCATTTGCAGTGGAAATGAAATGATTGTACAGGATTCCATTTGCTGCATCCCACACAAGCAGAAATTCAGGATCTTCAGCAGCCAGTGCTGCAACCTGTTCCTTGTAGTTCTGCAAGTATGGGGGAAGGTAGGACACCAGGTCAACCTGTCTGATCATACGCTTACACCCCCAAACGTGGGGATTTGATACTTGGTCAGCGTCAGATTGCTGGTGCTGCCGTTGATGGTTGTTCCGTCAATGTCAACCACCCCTTCCAGTGCAAGGATGGTGGATTCCAGCTGTGCCACACGAACCACCGTGTAGTCATTGGATTCCCACGACTTCCGCAAAGTCAGAAGGTAGTTGGACACGGCATCCTGAATGGTAGACTTCATGTCTGCCCAGGAATAACCGGTATTGAAGGAAATGTTGGTCTTGATCTGCACCGTGACCGGTTCAGCACTGTGGACAGTGACAACGTGCCCGATGGGTGCAAGACCATAACCTTCACCGGTATTTTCTTCAGGATCCAGTGTCTGCTGCACCGTGTCCACCAGACCACCAGGGGAAGTGCTGGCTTCACCGTAGTCACTGGCATTGGTGATGGTGATCAGCACCGTTCCACCCACGGTCAGCAGCTTCTGAAGTGCAGCGGTATAAACAGCGGTCAACCATTTGTTCACGTCATCAGGAAGGGACTTCTGTGCATTGAACCAAGACTGAACAGATTCACTGGGAATCATTTCAGCCGGTCTGATGTTGCCATTCCATACCCTTTCTAATTTGACACCACCAACACCCTGGATGCTGTGAACTTTGTTCAGATAGTCTGAACGATTGCCACCAAAGGCAAATTCACCGAAGCTGTCAAAATATCGCTTTCTGAGAACTTCAGTATCTTCTTCATCCTCACCAGGAACCAGCACTTCTGTCAGTGTGGCGGTTTCCAGACCCTGAATGTATTCCATAGGGATCATGGTTCCCATGTGCCGGTTGCCGATTTCACCAGGGGTTTCACACTGCACCCGGTACGTTCCGGCATTTTCATCAATCGCACTGATGACCACATAGTTCAGATCATCAATGTTGAACCGCTGTCCAATCAGGGCATCTGCACTGATTGTGGTTGGTGTGAAATGCGCCTGAAGGACTGCATTGCTTGCCGGTTTGGGTGTGATACCACGATCCTTGCACAGAAGAATCAGAAATTCCCTTGCAGCCGTGTCACCATAGCCGTTGTTGATCAGGGCATCCAGTTCAATGTACAGATTCTGAAGTTCAATAGCCGTTGGGGAATGCGTGTCCCAGATGACGCTTCCTTCACGCTTGTCCAGGGTATCAGGAACCCTGGCAAGCATTCGATCCAGTATTACATCATAGGTTGTGCTTTCATACATTAGAAGTTCACCGTCCTTTCTGATTGCACATCCCCGAAGATGGTGTGAACCACAAAATACACATGAACAACACCCTTCTGGGACAGATCGAAGTCAAAATCAGTCACACTGTCAACACGGTCATCCCATGTTAGTGCTTCTGTGATTCTTCTTTCCAACTCAGGGCAGACCCAGGAAACAGGTTCACCATAAAGATCCATGGTTTCAATGCCGTAGTTCCAGGAATACATTGGGTAGACATACCGTTCAGTATTCAGGATCTTAAACACCGCCTGTTTCATAGCGTCCAGTTCATCTGTGAACCCTCTTGTGGTGTCACCTTCCAGGTTCATTTTATAGGTTCTGCTTGGTTGTCTTTCCAGTTCCAGATCTGTGGTCAGGAACCCACTTGTGGACGGAATCATGATGTTCCAATCCGATCCAGGACAACAAACTTCTGACCACCCATCTGCCGGACAAGGATGACCTGATCACCGACAACCAAGCTATTGTGAATAGTGATGATCAGCTTTTCCTTGTTGATTTTGTGCTTGTGGGTGTGGGTTTCAGAAGTACCGTTTCCTGTAAAAGTATCGTGGATAACATGGTTGTGGGTATGCTCTACGGTTTCCCATCCGTCAGACTGAAGCATGGAAATTTTAGTCTTGAAGTCCGTGACATTCCGGGAAAGAACCAGCTGTGCAGCACCCAGTTCCATCTTCTGTTCCACGTTGATCTTCAACGGTGAAACAGATGTGACCTTCCCAAACATGATGTTAGAAGGTTTTGCAGCAAGGACTGCATCCAGTGCAGTCCGCTTCAGCAGTTTTACCAGTTCAGTTGCATCAGGCAACAAATTCACCCCCTCTTAATGTCAGGGTCATCCAGTGTTCAGATTCATTGTAGGTGTGAACGCATTTTTCCACCAACATGAAGTTCTTGACGGACATATCCCCCAGGGCAAGATTCACCACAATCAAGGATCCAGCACGGACACGGTTGTCACCAAAGGCGTTCTGAATCTTCAGGTTGCGGGTCTTTTTGTTGTACAGTTTCAGCAGGGCATCTGCTTTTGCCTGACCATTTTCACCCTTCTGCAAGGTGTCAAAGTATTGCAAAATGCCCCACTTGTTCATGTTCTCACCAGATTGGGCTATATAGACTTCTCTGGTTCCGGTTTTCTCATTATCATAGGTCAGCTTGACCTTGTTGTAGGTCTGACTGTCTATGGATGACTTATAGTCAAAGTTTTCACCGGTTTCTTCATCTATCATCAGATAGTTGTCACCGTCACCAACACGCATCTTGCCCAGGGACTTCAGGGTCAGCTTTCCAAAGCTGTCAAACAGGACAAACATGTTGCCGGTGTTGGTCAAGGTCAGATCCAGTGCGTTCTGTATCATGTCAAACAGGGAAGAATTTTCTTCCACCCTGGATGCAATCACATAGCCGGTATCTTCCATATCACCAACATTCAGCCGGTAGTCAGCAGCCAGCATCTGAATGAACTGGGTTGCTGTTTTGCCCTCATAGACCTTTGTGTCCTTGTTGTTCAGGTATCGCAACTGGTCATAAGCGGTGACTGTGATGATCTGGTCTTTCTGTCTGGACTTTGTAAAAACAAAGCCATAAAACACTTCATCCCCATCCACCTTCAGCCGGACAGCTGAACCTTCCGTGAAGTCCAGAATGTCATCCTTCAGGACTTTGAAGGTCAGCTTGCCCGGTGTCCCGGCTCTCTGGGTAGTCCATTCAATTCCTTCTTCAACTGCTGGTTGATAGACCTTGGAGCCAGATTCATTTGCAACCAAAAGTTCAACGTACATGGTCACACCCCCTTATCCTGCCGGGATGGTCAAGACCTGTCCCGGATAGATCAGATTGGGGTTGCCACCAATGACACCCTTGTTTGCATTGTAGATGGTGGTGTATTTTGCACCGGATCCGTAAAACTTCCGTGCAATCGCCCACAGACAATCACCCTTTTTCACGGTGTATGTCTGATTGGATGTAGGTGCAGGGGCAGATTCCGCTGCCCTGGGTGCTTCAGGTGCAGCAGTTGTTTTTTCCTGCTGAACACTGACCTTGACAGTCTTTGTTCCGTAGTTCCTCCATTGCTTCAGCTTGATCTTGACCATACAGTCAAAACCTTCATCCGCACTTTCTTCAATCGTGTAACTTTCTAAGGATACCTTCATGTTGGTGTTGAAGATACCCTTGCCGTTTGGAAAGGATCGTGTGACGATAAACTGGAACGGTAACTTTGACACCTTTAGAATTTTGAAATAGCTTAGAAAATAGGAAGCACCCACAAAGCCGAACTTATAGACCCCAAACGGATATTTCACATTCGGGATCATACAAGTAAATTCAATGTCTGTCAGACCTGCTTTCTTCAGGATGTTGATTTCACCTTCATCAATCAGGTTGACGGTCTTATTGTTACCATTGATTTTGATGGTCAGCTTGTCGGGTGTGACCGGCAGCAGACACTTCTTCAGATAGAACATATATGCCATCAGTCATGCACCCCCTCTGTAATTTCATCCACAGCTTCATTCACAGCGGAAGTCAGACCGTCCACCACACCGTCCAGATCCATGTCAGAATTGATGGTGTTGTTGTTCGTCTGTTCAATGTGAATTTCAGCCGTAGTATAACGGTTGATAGCTTCTTGTTCTGCAATATCACGCAAATACTTCAGATCTTCCTGGGTGATGTCCAGGGAATCCTTGATTGCGCCTGTTTTTCCAGCAATATCATTGACACCATTACCAATTCCAGAATTGGCAATAGCATCACTGAAGCCGGACACATAGTCATCCACCTTGGGGATGTTTGTCTTGCCGAAAATGTCGGACAGGCTGAAGTCTGCCACCTTGTCAGCAATTCCATCACCCCACGCTGCACCAGCCTTGAACGCATCCGATGCCCAACCGCTCTGAAAAGAATCAAAGGTGCTGAACCCTTCACTGAACGCTGCGCTGATGGATTGGTATTCCTCTTTGTTCCCGGCTGCTTCAGTTGCCTTTGCAGCATAGTTATCAGCAGCAGCGGAAATGCCGGAATAATCAAATTCCACAAACGGCAGCTTGTTCAGGGCTGCACAGATGCCCTCTATGACAGACAGGGCTGTGGATAACAGGTTATAGAACCAGGACTGCACATTGCTGATTGCATTGTGGAATGCAACCATCATGTTGGAAGCCAGTGCTGCGATTGCAGCCCCAATTCCAAGGGCAATGTTCGCCACGGTCAGACCCAGATTCCTGAAGAACTGAATCACAACATTGATGCCACCAGTCATGACACCAAAACCGGAAGTTGCAATTCCGGTCATCTTTGCTATTGCGTTGCAGACAGCAAAAATAATGGCAATCAGAGCAATGATCATCATGATGACCCACACGATGGGGCAAGCATACAGTGCGCCATTGTAGCCCATCTGTGCAGCCGTTGCTGCCATGGTAGAACCGGTCAGTGCAGCCATGATGCCGATCTTGGCAGACATAGCCACAGCATGGATTGCAGTTGCTGCTGCGGATGCAATTTCCATGCCTTTGACAACTGCCAGGTATGCAGCATAGACAGCCAGCGCACCCACCACACCGTAAACAATCGGACTGATCATAGACCAGTTGTCAGCAATGAAGCTGCCCACATTTCCGATCAATCCGAAGATTTCAAGGACAATGTTTGCCAGGGTTGCCATTGCTTCAATAGCACCGCTGACAAAAGACTGGAACGCTTCACTGTTTGCAATTTCATTCAGCCGTTGAAGAACCGGCTGGAATGCAATGATTGCGGTGTTCTGCATGGATTGCCAGATCTGACCCCATGTCATGGGCATAGATTCAAACTTGCTGTTGATGTCATCAGCTGCTGCAAAGATTGCAGCCTTGACCACATCAGCGGACAGTTCACCATCTGCTGCCATTTCACGGATCTGACCAATAGGCACATCCAGATAGTCAGCAATGTTCTGGATCAGGTTCGGTGCTTGCTCAAAGATGCTGTTCAGTTCGTCACCACGAAGCACACCAGAACCCAAAGCCTGGGACAGCTGAAGTTCAGCGTTCGCTGCTTCCTGGGTGGATGCACCTGCAATGGTCATCTGTTTCTGAATCAGGTCTGCAAAGGCAACGACTTCTTCAGAAGAACTGAAAGCGTCCTTTGCGTTGTTGCCGAATCGGGCAACAACATCAGCCATGTCAGAAAAAGAACCTCTTGCGTCCTGGGCTGCTGCATAGACCATGTTGACCAGTTCAGCGGTAGACTGAACACCATCATTCATCATGTCCAGGCGGGATGTGGTCAGGGTCAGCTGGTCAGACATATCCAATGCCTTACCAATAGACTGCACACTGATATAGGCTGCAACCGCACCCTTGATGGTGTCCATCAGCTTGTCAGCCTGGGACACACCTTCCTGGATGCTCTGGTTGAACTGCCCCTGTTCGTTCGTGTTGTCACGGATGAACCGTTCAGTGTTTCCAACCGTCTGGGACAGCTGCAAATAAGCAGCGTTTGCTGCACTGACATCCATGCTGTCCAGTGCAGTGTTTAGGTCATTCTGGGCATGAATAGCAGCATCCAACTGGGATCTGATCTGTTCAAGTCCTGCATTGGCTTCATCCGTGCCAAAATTCAGCCGGTTGTTCTGGATCTGCTGAAGTTTCTGCGTTACCCACTCCAACCGCTGACCAAGGCTTGTGATGTCCTGTGCAGCACCATCAGGCAGAACGTCCATGCCGGATGCTATTTGTTCAATGTTGCGCTGGGTTTGGTTCAGTGTGTTCAGTTCAGCATTTGCAGACTGAACTTCTGCATTGAACCGTTCAATCCCGGTAGAAGTAAAAACTTCAAGATCACCCTGCCATTCCACCGGGACGGTGACAGGGGGCTGGTTTGGATCAACCAACGGATCAGGAACATCCGGCTGAACAGGTACATGGACAGGGGGAACATCTGCCTGGGGGACTTCCACAGGTGGAACATCCACAGACGGTGCTGTCATCCCCTGAAGCTGTTCATCTAGTTCCTTCTGTGCTTGTAGTGTCTGGTTGATGGACGTGTTCAGACGGTCAATCTGAAGGATGACCGCTTCTGCATCCAGATCCAGTGGGTTGTTCTGCATAAAATCCAAAGCAGCTTGCATCTGCTGGATTTTAGTGTTGACTTTACCAATCTTGGATTGTACGTCATCCGGCAGGACATTCACTTCAGCACTCTGGCTGTTGATCCGTTCCTGTATGGACACAATCTGTTGCAGTGCAGCACCTGCAAGATTGATTAAATTCGTGTATTGCTCAACCCCGGACAAGTTAGGTTCCGGGATCTGGGGTTCAGTGATTTCAATGTCAGGTTCAGCTGTCACCACAGGGGTGACAGGGACTGTGATGGGATCAGGAACATCAATTTCAGGCTGTTCCGTCACTTCAGCCATCACCGGCACGGTCAATCCATCAGGGACTGCAATGTCCGGCTGATTCTCAACCACCGGTGTGACTGGCACAGTCACTTCTTCCGGGACATCCAGCTGGGGCTGTTCAGCAACAACCGGTGTGACCGGAACGGTAATATCATCATAGATGATAGGTTCTTGTTCACTTACTTCAGGCGTGACCGAAACAGTGATGCTGTCCGGCACATCAATGGTGGGTTGCTCCACCACAGGGGTGACAGGGACTGTCACAGGGGATTGGGTGTTGATGTCCGCATCCACGGCAGGGGGTGGATTAGCAAGCTGCTGTGGGGGTACTTCCTGCCTGACTGGGGCTTCCACAGATCTGGGAACAGTGGGTTGATCCAGATTGATCACCGGTGCATGGATGTCCTGCAATGCTTCAGCCAGTTCCCTGGCAGCAGCGGTTGCAGAATCAATGTCACTGGTTGCGCTTGCTATTGCGGAAGTATCAACACCGGCATCCATGGTGTGCTGCATCTGTTCCATTCCGCTGACCGCTTCAGAAACAGATGTCATAATACCATCAAGCACAGGACTGAAATTGTCCTGAAGTTCGATGCCTGTTCTGATACTTGACATGAATTATTTTCCTTTCTTCTTGGCTTTACGCTGAAGTTCCTTTTCCTTCTTCTTGTCATTCTCTGCCTTGATGTCAATAGCAGCTATGACAAAGGCTTTTTCAGCTTCTTCCATAGCCAAAAACTGTGACGGTAAAATGTGCAGCTTATGCAAACAGTAGTAAGCATAGGTTGCTTCAGCATCACCGTCATTTATCAGTTTTTTGCTTCATCCACCTTATCTTCCAGGGTCTTGGTGAAGCCCTGGAACTTCTGAACCCAGACGCACAGATCCTGGTATTCACCAGCATCATCCACCAGGGCAAACAGCAGATCTTCAGGGGTCTTGACACCGTAGCTGTCCTGAAGTTCCGAATCATACAGATCCGGGCAGACGGTGGATGCAACGATCATCTGGGTCAGGTACTTGGAAGTGTTCAGCTTGGGACGGTACATGTTCGGCTTGCCGGTGATCTGAACGTCCACGGTGCAGCCCTCACGCATCTGCTCGTTCTGCTTGGAAGTGATGTGCTTGAACTCCCAAGGAATGGGGTTGCCCTTCTCGTCCAGCAGGGATGCAGTAGGTGCGTAGAACTCATTGGTTTTGACAGCCTTGTTCGGCTTCATAAATCTTGCGAATTTAGACATTTTGATTCATCCTTTCAAAGTTATTCAAGCACAAGCAAAACACCCTTATATGGGCTTATATGAAGCTATATAAGGGTGTTTATGTACTTGTTAGGTTGTCGGTTGCTTAGAAACCAGCCAGTTCAGTGAAACCTTCCGGGATGCTGAAGTCATCAAACGTGCCTTCAATCGGTTCATCCAGGGATTCACCGTCTGCATCCGCATCGAACTTGGACAGGACACCACCGTCAGTCAGACAGTCATAGAAGATCACGGTCTGACGCTTGGCATCAGAAGCCGGGTCATCATTAGTGATCTGAACTTCAAAGTAGGTGTCAACACCGGTGTTCTTGAAGTCAGCCATCAGCTGACGCATGACAGTAGTGTTGTAGTGCATGGTTCCGCTGAAGGTTCCTTCCATACCGTAGGACTTGTGACCAGCCATGACAGCACCCAGGCGGGAAACCTTGCCCTTGGTCTTGTCAATGGTGAACTCCACATCAATCATCTGCATGAAGTTGTAGCGTCTGCCATTGATGGTCACATAGCATTCAGCCAGACGTGCAGAAATTGCATCCTTGGCTTTCATGATGGTAACATTACCCATGATTTACTTACCTTCCTTTCTTCAAATTTAGGACACCACGGTGGTCATGTACAGCTTGCCCATAGCATTGACCACAGTGACAGCATCCTGAACGGCAACAGCCTTTTTGCTGTCACCCTGGCTGACCACCACATCACCATCTTCAAAGCCCTCAATGGCACGAATGGTCAGAAGCTGCTGGTGATGCTTCACGATGTCAGACCACAGGGAAATGCGTCCGGCTTCATCATTCGGAACGCTGCCCAGGTACTTGGTTGCAAACAGGACAGCAATGTCATTGCCGATCTGGTCAATGACACGGATGGTCTGGTTGTCACAGAAGATTGCACCCTCAGTGTCAGACACAGTGACCTTGGTGTTGATGTCATCCAGAATGCGGACATCACCGTTGACGTTGTGGAACGTGAACTCACCGGACTGAATAGCCTTGGTCAGATCAGACTGATTGTAGTCCACACCCACGGTGTATTCACCATCGTACTGCTTGTTCTGAAGGGACTTGTTCACAGCACAGCCAGCCTGTGCGCCAGTGACCCAGTAGACCAGATCAGCCTTAGATGCACCGTCCAGGGCTTCATTTTTGACGCTGATCACGCCCATGTAGTCTGCGGACTGGTAGTCATGCAGAACCAGCTGGAACTTGACACCAACGTCATCACGCATACGCTTCACGAAGGAAGCCATCAGACCCTTAACAGTCTTTTCCGTAGTGACCACGCCCATGGTGTTGAACCGATAGGATTCAATCTTATCCAGATAGTCCTGATACGCACTGCCGGAAACCGTGCCGGTAGTGCCACCAGTCAGCGGGGTGGATGCAGTCACCAGAAGGGTTGCATCCTTCTTGAAGGTCACATAGTCGTTATCCTTCAGATCAGCAGCAGCAGAAACGGTCTGCATATCCACGGCACTGGTGTCCATGTAGGTGTAGCAGTCGAACATGGAAGAATCATCCACGTTTGCCTGAATCACGATCTTCAGGGCATTGCCACGGATGCCGGGATATTTTGCGGTTGCAAAGTTACAAGCTGCCTTAGTGCCACCAGTGTTCAGCTTGTAGGCATACAGGGTCTTTGCGTACTTGAACAGATCACGCAACCCCTTCATCTTGTCATGGGTATAAGGATAACCGAAGAACTTCATGCTGTTCTTCTGGAAGTCACCAACAGTGACTTCAAAGATCTGACCTTCAACGCCCCAGTCCAGTTCAAGGGGCATAGTCACAACGCCACGGTCAGAAAGCGTTGCGCTGGCAGATGCCACGGACACAAAGTTGATGTATGCGCCCGGAAGCACCTTGTTCTGAGTGATAAAAGAACCACCGCCAAGTGCCATTATTCGTCACCTTTCCTTTCTTTGTTTTCGGTGAAGTCACCAGTGTCAAAGTCCTGAATCATCTTGTCCACCTGACTGAAGGTGTACTTCTGCCCATCATCCAAAAGGGCATTGACCAGATCCTTTCTGCCGGAATACTTCTTGCAGCCGACAAGCTGCGCTTTCTCAAAAGTGGGTTCAGTCATCGTCTGAACCTTCACTTCATCAGAACCAGTGGGTGCAACAGGGGTTGCAACCTTCTTCTGTGCCATATTCAGTCACTTCCTTTCTTCACGGTTTGTTTCAGATCCATGGTCTGCATGGGGTCACAACTTTCAACCTTGCGGATGAAAAATTCATAGTCCACAAAGAAGTTTAGAACCCCATCAACCACTTCATAGTGCATATTGCTTCCACGGATGGGTCTGTCATCATCTTTACAGGTGATCCACTCCACAATCCAATTCAGCTGTTCCCCAATGGAATTGCATTCCGTCTGATATGCTTCAGACTTGGGAAAATACTGAATCAGAATGTGAACGTGTTGCAGATACCGCTTCCCCAGAAACAGGCTTGTGGATGGGTTGATTGACTGCACAAAAAAAGCAGGTTCACGAAGATCCTGCTTGATTTCTTCATTGTAGATTTCATAGGCATCCGATTCAGCATTGAACGCTGTGTCCAACGCTTTCACGATTGCATTTACAATTTCATTGATCATTTCACCAACCCTTCCATGTATTTTTTGATTTTGCGTTCCAGCACCTTGGGTGCGATTTCCTGAAGTTCCTGTTCTGAAATGGTCATCATGAACACACCAGAAACCCAACCCTTGTGATTGGCTGTTCTGTGTCCGTATTCCACATAACTGGCATACTCAACCGGGTTCACAATTTCAATGACATAGGTGTCACCAAAATGATGGACGGTCAGGGAATCCACATAAGCTGACGCTGATGCACGTTTTTCACCTGTCCAACCACGTCTTAGGGTTCCACCCTTCTTGCCGGAACTCTTGGGATAATCACCAACCGGTGTGCGCTTGATGACCTTTGCCAGCAACCTTGCTGCCAGTTCCTTTGCACAGGATTCCACAAAAACATCCGGGTCTTTCATAGACTTCAGCTTCTTTTCAAAGTCCTTCAGTTCCCGGAAGTTGAATTTTCCCATCTTGCCCATTATGCAAACTTTTCAAACAGATCCAGCAGGATTTCCTGATGGGTGTCATACACGGTGGATTTTCCGCTATGGGTGTACATAGCAGTGACCCCCGCCTGTGTCACCGTGATCTTGGATCCTGCCTTGATCTGGATGTCTGGTGCAATAAACAGCTTGACGGTCTGTGAAACCTGTGCAGCAGAAACGGTCTGATCTGCTGCTGCATCCCTTTCCTTTGACAGATGACAGGGTTGATTCTCCAAAAGGATCACTTCACCCTGTTTTGTCAGTCCTGATTCCCTGTCCTTGACCTTGCCCCACTCAGACACTGTTGCAGTGCCGTCATAGTGATATTTCTCAAATGCTGACCGGGCTGCTTTTCGTGCAGCCTGAACCGTAGCGTTCACCATCTCACCCTTCTGTGGGAATGCAGTTCATGCTTCCCATAGGTCATCAGATAGCTGATGAAACTGTTCAGCTTCTGTTCATCAGTCTGCGAACCCTCACCGGTTGCAAACACCGTGGTGGTGTCACCGGTGGTGATCTGCTTGACTGCAAGGTCAAGATTTAGGTTGGTCAGGTCATCAGGTGCAAAGGTCTTTTTATGCTGAAGGAAGTCACCCACAGCATAGTCAGCAGTCACATACTGCAAGGAACTGGGAATATCATCAGGGCAGTGGGGAAAATTGCAGAACGTGCAGACATACTGGGCAGCACGTCCGGTCACATAGGACAGAATCTTCTGATCTGCTTCAGTGACCGTATAGCCGAAGGTCAGCAACCGCATTTCCACCAGACTGTTCAGTTCTTCAATGGTCATGCGATTCACCAGCCTTTCACTTAGCCGATCTTGTGCTTGAACGCCACCATGCGGATCTGCTTAGGCTCATAGACCATCTTCCAGTTCTTGGCGTTAGCAAGCTCTGCTTCCGTGGGGGTTTCCACATGCTCACGCGCCAGATTCTGCCATGCAATACCACGGGGGTGCATGATGAAGGTTCTGCGGTTGATCAGGAAGTCCACGCCAGAACCCTTCTTTTTGTCACGGTCAACCTCAGTCGGGATAAAACCAACAGGGTTGCCGTTGCCGTAGGCAAGCGCACCCTGACCGAACAGGTAGGTGGTATAGACACCACCCGCAACCGGGCAACCGTCATCCACGATGACACGCCGACCCTGATAGGTGTCGAACTCCACAGAAGTGCTGTCACGCTCAGTCTGAATCAGGTTCTGCTTCTTCAGATATGCCTTGGTTGCGCTGTGCATAGCAACAGCGGTCAGCTGGGACTGAGCATCACCCAGCAGCTGGCAAGCATCAATGAATGCCGATGCAGAAATGTTCTTTGCAGCAGCACTAGACATGGTGGTGATGTCCAGGATGTGGTCAGCCAGCGGGGTCTTGTAGTCGTGACTGTCAGAAGAACCATTGTCATAAGTGCCAAAGACACCGGACAGGATCTTGATCAGAATGCGCTGGTTCTCACGGCTCCAATAACCAGCAACCAGGTTGCCGATTGCAGCCATAGGATCAGCACCAGCCAGGGCAGCAGACAGATCAGTTGCAGACCACATTGCAGCCTTGCGGATGGTGGTGGACACATCCTTGTTGCTGGTGATCTTCTTGGCGGTCAGATCCTCACCTTCCAGAATGTCCTCAGAATCACCGTGCAGATCCTCAAAGAACGGCATGTTGTGGACAGGTGCTGCTTCAGAAGCCAGCTTGTCAAATTCGGGGTTGTTGGTGATGATGCCGGACTGGAACAGTGCAGACAGTTCCATGGTCTTGTTAATCACATACGGATTGAACAGTTCAGGCACGATCACATCAGAAAGAGTAGTACCGTTTGCCATATTGTAATTTCCTTCCTTTCATGGTTTTTAGATAGGCAACGTGACACCGGCAGCAGCTGCAAGCTGTTTTGCCTGTGCCGGATCGGATTTCAGGATCTTGCCCTGTTCAGTAAGGTTGAAAGATTCCTTCTTCCAGGGATTGGTCACACCACCGGCAGATCCTGCGCCACCGGCAGCGGGGTTATACCCACCCTGTCCATTGGTCTTGAACAGATGGGGTGCAGATTCCTTCAGAGGTTTCAGAACATCGTCCACACCAACAGGGGAACCATCCTTGTCAAATGTGAACTTGTCCAGACCGCCCTGCTTATAGATCAGGTAGTCCGGGTCAATGGCTCCCGCTTCCGTCAGTTTTGCTTTCAGGGCATAGGTCTTTGCCGTTTTCACCTGATCAGCCTGAAGGGTCTTGATCTGATCTTCATACGCCTTGATCTTCTTCTGAAGTTCCTCATTGTCACCAGCATCCTTCTTCAAGGTGGTGATGGTGTCCGTTGCGGTTTTCAGTTCATTGACTTTGACGTTGAAGTCATCCTTGGGGACTGCGTACTTGGGGAACTCAGTTTTCACAGTGTTCATGACCGCTGTGACATCCAGCTTTCCATCAGTAACGGCAGCACCTTCCAAAATTGTCTGTAACCATTCCAACATTTTTGATTTTCCTTTCTTTTTCCTTTTTATTCAGGGTGGTTCCTGTCAAAGAAGGATGCCAGTTTATTCACATAGCGGTGTATTTTGTCGGACTGAACAGTTTAATGCCGTGTTCAGGGCAATAAAAAAGCACCCGAAGGTGCTTAGTTATCAATGCTTGTAGTCCTCAATGACCGTGATGCCGTATTCAATGGCACAGGTGTTTTCAATCCTGCAACCACGATACTTTTCCCAGTCCTTGGCGAAATACACCACATCAGCAGTTGCCAGCAGTTCCAGGGACTTTGCCAGGAACCACAGCGGTTTAGCGTCATGCGGTGCGTCCTGGAAGAAGGAATCAATGACTTCCACGTCCTCACCAAGCAGATTCTTTGCAGACTGGATTGCCTGTTCACGAACTGCCAGGATTTCAGCGTCAGTCTTGTCCTTCATGGGCTGACTGATGAACAGCTTCTTCATGCCGGTTCACTCCTTTCCTGATTTTTGGGTAAAAAGAAAGCACCCATTTCTGGGTGCTTGCAGCATATTTAGTTCACAGGAGTTGCTTTCAGGAACGCCGGGTGTGCTGGTGGAAAGTATTCATCCAGCTGACCGGTTTCCTTATTCACTCCAATGGGGGACAGATCAACGTCATTGGTATACCCGAAGATGAAGTATTCACCATCATCCAGCACGTTCCCGATTTCCAGACCGGAATCCTTTAGTTCCAGTTCAACCATGTCCATTGCCTTTTCAAAAGTGATCATTCTGTTCACCCCTTTCACTTGGGAAGTTCATAGTCACAACAATCCTGAATCAGATCAGAAAATTCCTTGTCATCAATACGCAACAGGTGCGTCTGGTTGACCTTTGCGGACTGGAAATAATATCCCACGTCCGCTGCACCACTCTGGGGATCCATGAACACGATATCACCGGCATGGTTTTCAGCTATGAAAACATGACCACCTGCGCCACCTCTCCATTGTACTCTAACAATGGCTCTTGCACCGTCACCCCAGGACTGCATCTGACTGATGACCTTGTTCTGAACACCTTCAGCCGTTCTGCTGAAGCACTGAACCAGTGAATCCCGACCATTGACATAGACATTCGCCCAACCACGATCATTCATCATGTAGGGCAAGGTGTCATTCCTCAACAGCCGTGCATGGGCTGTGACATCATAACCCCTTCTTCTGGCTTCATAAGCATTGACACACCGCTGACAGTTGTGAGTGTAGTATGTGTCACGCTTCTGTCTGGATTCAGCATACTTTGGGTTGGTTGCCTTGATGTCATCCAGTGCAGAATGAACACCTTCAATGACTGGGTATCTGTCCAGGATCTTTTGAACTGCCGGATCAGAAGCGGGTTGTGCCTTGCTTCTGTCCTGTACCTTCATTGTACCACTTTGCACCTGGTCTTGAACAGGCTGAACTGGTTCAATCTCTGTTTTATTTCCCTGAACAAAGGCTTTTTCCCAGTCAGCATATTTCATGTTGGTTGGTACATAGTAGGTTTTCCCATCTGCACCCCTTGCAGCACGTTCACCCACGTCAAATTCATCATCGAAATGGGGGACGGTTGTGGTTCTGCACCAAGGGTGGAAAGGCGGTGCTGTGACACCAACCTTCCATTCAGACATCTTGAACACCTTTCCGTCCATCATCCGGCAGATCTCAGAAGTCCTGCTGTCCAGCGTTGCCACAATTTCATATTGTTCAACATCCAGTTCCTTGAAGCAGTCATTCTGGGCTTCAGAAGCAAAATAGGCTTCTTCCGTCATGACCAACCGTCCTGCATTGGCTTTTGATACGCCTAGACGGTGGGAAATAGTGTCAATGGCTTTCTGTGGATCATGACCCAGTACAATGTTCTGTGTCAGGGTGCTGTCCAGTTCAGACAGCAGCTTCTGCTTGTCCGACCATATACGGTCAGAAAAGTTTGTACCATCCACAGCCCACGGCTTATTGATGATCTTGCTGATGGTCTTGCTGTCCAGCGTGACAAAATCCCAGCCAATGCCCACACCTCTGTGAATTTCAAAGGCGGTGCGGTAGTATGCAGATCTGTACACATCGGACATTGCCTGATCAAAGACATCCTTCTGACCACCAAACAGGACTTCAATGTCTTGCTGACACTGGATCTTCAGGGCTTCCAACCGGCTGATGTGGAACCTGGCTGAAGCGTTTTCCAACTGTTTCACCCAGGTTCCATTGACTGCGTTTTCCTGACCATAGCGGATGTATTGGTTCACATCCCACTTAAATTCTTCCAGATCTTTCCCGGACAGCCATTTCTGGGCTTCCTGAAGGGTGATGCCGTTGTTGTCAGCAAAACGCTGATACCACACAGCAATCTTCCGTTCAATCTCCCTTTCTGCTGTCCTATATTTTCGGTCAATCTCTGAAAAAGCTGCCGCACCCCGGTCATGCTGTGACTGTTCCAGCAGATTGAACCGTTTTGCCCAGTATTCAGGGGTTTTCATCAGCTGTCAACCTTCTTGGGGTCAGCACCAGGATCATCCGGGTCATCAGGATCCTGTTTCTGCTTCAGCTGCTGATTCCCAAACGGATCATAAAGCTGTTTCTGTTCAGCCTGTACAGCAGCCTTTTCTTCCTTCAGCTTGTCAAGTTCATCCTGGACATTCTCAACCCACGGATGATTGCGGACAATGGTTTCCTGACTGATGATGCCGGTGGACTGCTGTGCAATCTGGGACATTTCCTGATCATTCTGCACCATGGTTCTGATCCAGGTCTGAAGAACCACGTCATCCTTGATGGTGATCCCCAGCACCCGGCAGACACACCGGATGAACCGACCAAAGGACGGTTTGAACTCTGTTTCCATCAGACCGGACTTCAGTTCCAGCAGCGAATACAGGAACTTCAGTGCCACACCGGAAGAATTGCCAAAGTTCTGGGGATCCGGGTCAATGCCCATGCCCTGTTCAAAGATGCACTTCCGGGTGATGGTCAGAAGTTTTTCCCTGGCTTCAACAGGCAGGTCAATAGTCAGGGTAGAAACACCGGACTTATCACCGTCCCCATCGTTTTCCACCTTGATGGTCTTGTAATACTTCAGATCAGACAAAAATTCATTCAGATCTGCACCGCCGTAGTTGGTCAGCACGAAGATCACTTCCTGAATATCTTCCAGATCATTGACAAAACCACTGAACACCTTGCAGTAGACATCAATCAGGGGTTTGATGTTCTTCAGGTCATCCGTGTGGACGTTGTTGTTGTCGAATGCGAAGAACGGAACTTCACCCATACCGTGCTGATAGGTGTTCACTTGCGTGGACTTCCCACCTTCCACCAGGATGAAGTTGCAGTAAGGTTCCAGACCGTCCATGACAGTCCGTCCGGCAGGAACCTTGTAGGTTTCACACTCTTTGTCATTCCACAGTTCATAGACATCAAATTCAGATCCTTCATCATCAATGTCATGATAGATCCGAAGAACACCCATCAGCTTCCGGTCAAGGGACTTTGACCAGATGGGCTGAATCTGTTCAGACGGAACAACCGCATAATGGATTGCACCATCATCAGCAGACTTCCACACATGGATCCAGCCGGTTTTCTTGTTGGACGCTTCCACACACAGATCTTTGCATACCTTGGGATACTTGTCACCCAGGAACGCATTCAATGCCTTGTTGGAAGCATCAGATCCAATGTCAATCATCGGGGGAACCGTGAACATGTAGGATGCTTTCTGATTGACCAGCAGACCATGAAAATTGAATGGGATCCGGTTGTCAGCGTTCCGCATGGGGGAAGCAATGTCATGGGTGACAAGTTCACCGCTGGCATCCATTTCAGCCTTTTCCCTGGACTTCTTGGGTTCAAACATGATGTCCGTTTCGTTCTTGTAGTATCTTTCAGCCGTCATTGCTTCCTTCAGGTACACGGCATGTACATCTGCATAAGCACTGATGACCTTTTTCACGTTTTCTAAATCCATAATCAATCACCTACTTCATGACAGACAAGCCGTTCGGCTTTCTGATAATCGTATAGCCAAAGTATCTGATACTGTCCATTGCGTGGTCAAACACCTTGACCGGTTTGTCCTCTCCATGCTCAGATGCTTTTGCATCCCAGACATAGGACGAAAATTCCCGAAGGGTCATCTTGCATTCAGAACTGAACTTCACTGAACAGTTCATCAGCAAGGATGCAAAGAACCGAATGCCATCCAGCACATCATTCTTTGCTTTCTTGATGCTGAACTTGCGCTTCTTCAGTTCAGCAATAAAAGAAGCAGCCGAAGGGTCAACCACAATCTTCTGCGGTTTGATACCATCCAGCCACTTTTCCAGATCGTCTGCATATTCTGTATCTGTTTTCTGAACAGCTGCATCCCTACCGGAATAGTAATATTCCCGGATGCAGTACCACACACCATCAATTCCCTTCCCCCACAGATGAAAGACTGTGGCATTCTGTGTACCGTAATCACAGGAAACGTAGTAAGAATTGGGCTGAATCGCCGGTATGTCAGCCGGATCCACAACATGCTTGTCCAGGTCGAACATGTCATAGATGACACCTTCAGCCATCACCCACAGACCCAAGATGTAACGCTTGAAGAACACACCGCTGTACATGCTGCGGTATCGGTTCTTGATCTTCTCAGACAAGGAAGGGTTGTCATCCATGGTGAAGTGCAGGTGCAGCAGGTTCTTTTCATCAGCCTTGTCCAACCAGTTCAGTTTGAACCAGTGGTATGGTGATTCAGGGTTGCAGTTGAACCAGAACTTTGAACCGTCCACAGAACAGCGTCCGGTTGCCTGGTTCACGAAGGATTCAGGCATTAGGGCAACTTCATCAAAGAAAGCACCCGCTGCCGTGATACCCTGGACAAGATCCTGTGATGCTTCATCTTTGCCACCGAAAACGTAATAATAGTTTTCCTTGCCGTTCTTGCGGATGGTCAGATAATTGTCAGACCGGTGATCTTCCACCACATAGCCCAAAGATGCAATCATCTTCTTCAGCGGGGTGATCACGTTTCTTCTGCAAGATCCAACCGTCTTGCCAGCAATGATGAAGTTTTCACCGTCAAAGTTTTCCATTGACCAGGTGATGTAGGTCATGGACATGCACATGGTTTTGCCTGAACGGATAGCACCATCAGCAATGATGCTGTCATGATCCCGGACTTTTTCAGCCAACCACCACGTTTGCACCATCAGCTGCTTTCTTGATGGTGGAATGAACTTGAACGGTTTAGTCCTTTTCTTCCTCATTCGTCCACACCTTTGCAGCCAGGTCTTTCAGGGCATCCACATAGGAAGTATCAACATCTTCCGGTTCATCACCGGCAGACTTCATCTTCAGAACAGCTATCCGGGCTTTCTGTTCCTCTGTGGCAATGTCCATGTGTTCAGCCAGCCATTCAAGGGCTTTCATTCTGTCTGCCAGCTTGATGGATGCACCGTTCTTTCCGTTCTTGACCTCAGTGATCAGTGTTCCATCAATGCTGTCAGATTCCCTGAAGCGGACGGTGTTGACCTTCTGCTTCAGGGGTGCTTTCTTTCCAGTAACAGGATCTTCAACCTGAACCAGACCGAACTGACCGATGACATATTCTTCTTCCTGACCGAACTGCACAAAGTCAGTGATGTCAGCAAAGGCAATGTCCATGTATTTCTGAAAGATGTCATGTTCATCCAGAAGTTCACGGTTCAGCCTGGACTGCTTTAGGGCTTGGATTTCTGTTTTTACGCAAGGTTTTGCAAGGATTTTATACCCTTCTGCATGTGCTACTTCATAACTGCAACCGTAGGCTTTTTGATATGCCTTTGTTGCATTGAAGCAGCGCACATAGTAAAGACAGAAAAGCCTTTGTTTATCAGTCAATTCAGGATTTTCAGTCACAGATGCAACATCATGTTTGACACGCTGCACCTTTTTCTTTTCCGAACGCTCACTATTAACCGAACGCTCGTTTTCTTTCCGAACATCCGAACAGTCAGCGGACTGATCCCATTTGTATGTACTTTTCCAGCGTCTGATTGTCCCCTGGGGAACATCAAGCTGTTCTGCAATATCCTTCAGCAGAATCCCTTGTTCATATAGCTTCCGGGCAACTTCTGCTTTTACATTCTTTGCCCTTGGCAAGAAATTCACATCCTTTCAGAAATTCACAACAAAAAATCCCTGAAAGATCGGAGTAGGAACCTTTCAGGGACACGGAAATGTCATATCAAATTTTTCACGATACTATTATAGCACAGGTCATTGTAAGATTGTGTATGTTCTTTCAAAATCCTGCAATGCGTGACCGTGCAGCGCACGGACATAAGGGTATGTATAGCCCATTTCAACGGCTATGACCTCTAAGCCCTTATATTCAACATACCGTTTGAACAGCACCTGCACATAATTCACATCCTTCAGTTCCTGGATCTGATTGATGATCTGGTTCTTCAGGTCAACGAACTGGTCAATCTGCCGGTCAACTTCTTCTTCAAGTGACAGATACCTGATCACAGCATTGGACAGAGAATCCCCGGAAGCAGAAGTCTGCACCCTGTCCTTGGAATAATCTAAAGCACCTGTTGCCTGTGCCATTTGCCGAAGATCCCCCACTTGCTTCAGCTTCTGGTCAATCTTCACATCAAGCAGCTTCAGCTGCTGCAAATACTCTTTAGCTTTCATCTGCTATCACCTCATTCTAAAATTTTTATAAGGTAACGGTTTAGGTATCGGATAGGTAACAGTTTAACAGAATCATCCGTTACCCTAAAAATCCTTGATTCATGCTGACTTTTTTCATCAGGTAACACTTGGTAACGGTAACGCTTGGCACTCTATTACTATATATTTTCTTTTTTCTACTTATTTAGATATATAAAAAATATATTTATAAAAGAAATTGAATTTAACCGTTACCAACCGTTACCTTTAGGGTTCATCAGGATTTTAACCGTTACCTTTAACCGTTACCCAAGTGTTACCAACCGTTACCATTCCACCAACAACCACTAATCTGCATCACCGGTGTCCTGTTTTGACCTGAACACCACAACCATGGATGGAAATGGTGCAGGATTTTTGGAATCACCAAACTTCAACCGACCACGAATGAAGCGGACTTCATGCTTCTGGTAGATGTAGTCATGAAACCATCTGGTGTCTGTCCGTGCTGGAATAAGCATGACAACCAGTGTGTGTGTGTGTGCAACTGAATCAAATGCTTTATGCACCCAGTCACCAATGCAACGCCCATAGGGTGGATTGCAGAAAACACGTTCACCTTCCCAGGACTGAATCAGTCCATCCTGTTCCTTGGTGAAATACCGATCACACTTGTGGTTCTGGGCATCAGCGCACGGATCCAGCGTGAAGTGAAATTCTTTGTTCAGCTGGTCAAAGAACGCCTGTGGTGTTGCCCATTGATCTGTGACGCTGCTGAACATCAATTCCGTGTTCATCCAGTTCACCGTCCTTTCAGTGCTGACCACAGTTCATGAAGGGCAAACTTCAGACAGACCTTGCAGTTCTTCAGACGCTGGATCCGTCTGTTCTTCCGTTCCTGCTTCAGAAGCCACTTCCGCTGATGTTCCAGTGCCCAGTTCCTGCACCACTCAGCTTGTGCTTCATCTTCCATCCGGTCAAGTTCCTTCTGGTCAATCATGGGTTTCACCATCCTTCTGATCAGCAGCCTGGTCAGGCTTCTTGTCCTGTTTCTTGGTGTCCTTCCTGTCCTGCTTCTTTGTGGACGTTGCATTCTGAAGCAGCATGGACAGGGCAAACAGCGGATTCTGCACAGGCTGAATGCTTTCTTCCTTCACCAGAATCATAGTGACTGCCGTTGCAGTCTGTACGGCAAAAGTGGGATCCTGAAACTGATTCAACACCAGTTCATAGGACTTCAGATAGATGTTCACTGCCGTGACAATGTTTTTATCAGTGATCATTTTTTACCATCCTTTCTTTTAGTCAACCGCTTCAATTTCAAGCTGAACCTTTTCCATTGGAACGGTGGGGTTGTGCTTATGATATACCCACTTTGCACGGTTGGAAGCGTCATCCACGCTGACAGCATCCACAACCAACACGGTTTCTTTCGGGAAACCATCTGCACCCAGGTTGACCAGATACCGCTTCTTATTGGCTTCTTCCAGACGTTCTGCCCACCGTTTTATTTTGGCTTCACCAATGTCCCCAATTTCATCCATCAGGGAATCAAAATCCACATCAAACGCTTCAGCAAAGACGGTCAGACAAACCAGAACGTCAGCAAATTCTTCCGTCAGGTTATCAGAACATTCGCTCACGCTCTTGGGTGTGGGGTTCTTCTTGTCAATCGCACGGCGCAACTTCAGTGCAGCCTGTACCAGTTCAGCACCTTCTTATGCCATCTGTGCCAGAATTTCAGAAGGGGTCAGGTATTCGGTCACTTTGCGTTCATAATCCATAATTCAGTTCCTTTCATCCGTTAAACGGATCAACCACATATAGAACCGAAACTTCCACCCACGGCACAAAATGTGGTGTTTCGCCTTGGTGCGGAAGTGCCGGTTCAGCTTCTTCTGAAGGGATGTCATTTGTACACCCTGCCGGTTCGCTTGTCCTTCAGCTGAACACGTTCATTCAGTTCAAACCCTGCTACCCGGATAATGTATTTCAGGACACCCACCAGTTCAAATGCCCGCTTGTCAGCGTCATCTTCTTCCCTGACAACCTTCTTCATGCCGTTGTAGGCAGTCAGATCAGCATACCCTTCAGCGTTCTTTCTAGGGTCTTTGACCACATCAGTCACCTTCCTTTCTACTTTTCCACATTTTCCACAATGGGATGTTGATAATTTATCTACCATCAGGTCAAAAAAATTATTCACGAATGAACAGTTTTTTGACCTGACCGCTGATCTTTCGTTGCTTTACTGTAAGCCCCAACCGCTTATTGATCTGCTTGCTGAACACAATGTTAGACATGGGGGTCAGGGAATTGTCAGCACAGAACACCTGGTAACGCTTATAGACATCAGCTGTCAGCTGATTTTCAATCATGTCCAGACCCTGATCTTCAATGAAGCCAGCAATGGGGTTGTTTTCTTCCTCATACTCTTTGATCTCACGGTCAACACGTTCAGACTGGGTGAAGTGGTTCTGTTGGATGACACGCCGAAGTCCTTCAATGCCCACTCGAATCAGGTATTCAATGGATCCCTGTTCCACCAGCTTGTACTTGATATAGGGGTCAAAGTCTGGGTCATTCACCGTAAAGGTTGCATTGAATGGGATGATGACCAAACGCCGGAGAACAGCACCGGTCTTGTCCTTCATGCGGGGGATGTCATTTGCACTGAACAACATCTTGATATAGGGGTTGAACTCGAAGGGATCTTGTCCCTTCCGTTCTGCCTTGATACGGTTGCCGGTGACGATCTTCTTGAACGTGGACACTTGTGTTCCTGACAAAAAATCATCACCAATATCATCACCCAGGTTTGCCAGTTTACCAAACATCATTGACGTGCTGAACCTGTCACCCAGTTCCTTCAGATCCAGTGCGCTGATATTTTCGTCACCCAGCATGTACTTGATAACATCCAGGAAGGTGGACTTGCCGTTTGACTTGTCACCGGTCAGGATAAAAGCCTTGCCTAACTCATTTCTGCGATAGAAGCAGTAACCAATACATTCCTGAAGCAGTGCCACAATGGACGGATCATCACAGGCAAGTTTGTTCAGTGTGCGTTCAGCAAGTTCAGACTGTGCATCCGGTATGTAGTCCCAGGGGATCCGGTTGGTGATCACATATTCCGGGCTGTACGGAAGCAGCGTATCCGTCACCAGGTCATAGATACCGTTCTTAAAAGCAATATACCGGGCATCAGATGGGGTGACTTCCTCTGCAATCAGTTCCATGTAGTCAAGAACTTCCCTGCGCTGTGTTTTCTTCAGGTTTGGGATCATGTCAATCATGGTCTGTTCAATGTGCTTATAGCCGTTGATGTAGATACCATCCTGATAGATGTGCAGCTGACTGTTAATCTTCACCACATGACTGTTGTTCTTCAGGTAGGTTGCAAACTTATCAAACAGGAATGTTGACCCAAGGAAGAACACAGGCTTCTGGAATGCTTCATCCCTCAGAATGACTTCCAGTTCTGCTGCATCCAGCGGATCCTTCATGACATACTGGTTCAGGATTCTGATACATTCCCGGCAATCATCCACGCTGAAGTCATTTGCCTGTAATGTCAGGATGTAGTTGAACAGTGCCTGATTCCTGCCATCACCGGCAGACATGTCCAGGAAGTCAGCTGCTGCCCTGACCGGCTGCAACCACTTTGGAAGTTCATCATACTTTTCCCCAGGCTCAACATCCCATTCTACAAACCGTTCTTCACCGTTGACCTTCAGAACTTCATAAGACAGCTTAGATCCAACCTTGATGTCAGCAGTCAAGCCAACAGCAAGCGGAACGTGTGTCCGGTTCCGGTCAACTGTGTGATTCTTGAACAGGAAGTGCTTCCCCCTGGATGTCTGTACCACCTTGCAGTTCAGCTGAAGGGCTTCCACAATGTTCATCAGGATTTCAGCTTGATCACCGTCATCCAGATCCACCAAAATGGTGTCATTGGCAAGCACACCACCATAACCGGGACGGTCTTTGACTTCATCAAGGGTTTTCCAGGTGGTTCTGTTCTTCAGTTTTTCAATGCTGGCTTTGCCCTTGGTTTCAACATATCCCTTGTAAAGCATGACAGCCTCCCCCCTTACCTCAATAATTCAAGCACCTGATTCAGAAAAACCTTGTCCTTCATGCGCTTGTTGTTCTTTGATATTTCTGACCGTTTCATTGCTTCCAGTTCCTTCAGATCTTCCTTGCCATCCTTTACCCGGTAATTCATCCGTTCCCAGTCTGGATTCAGTTCACCAAAGGTGATAAACTTCTTCAGACGGTCACGGTCTGCCTTGTACCTCTGAAGGTTGATTTGTGCCTTGCAGATTTTACCTTCCAGACTTTTAATCATCTCCATGGACGAATGAACCAGCGTTTCATAATCCTGATCGAACCTGTCAATGAACCGCTGAACACGTTCAATCTGTTCCGGCTGATGACTGTGCTGGATGTACTTGATCAACTTCTTTGTCCGGGTGATGCCTCTGCCTTTACCAAGCAGAAAGTGTTCCAGACGAACATACATTGTCCCACCACAACCACTGCCCACAGATGACCCCCATGTGATATTGATGTTGTCCTGGTCATTATCTGCCAGAATTGACATCACTTCTTCTGCTTTTATGTTGTTTGTCCTTTCCGGCTCAAACCTTCATGCCGAAGGATTCAAGCCTTTTTTTCGCTTCCGTGATATACCATGCACGGTCAAGTTTATCCGGCACACCCACGCTGTCCACAGAATCATTCCAGATGAAGCAGTGGTCAGGGGTTCCACCGAACTTTTCACCCTTGCCACGGCTTCCACCAAACTTCATCAGTCTACCATCCGTAGACGCTCTGGATGCAAATACCCTGTAAGACTTGTAGGTGAACCGTTCACTGTCTGGGTACGTCCAGACCTCTGTGACCGATCCGTCCCGGTGTCTGGTGGACTTGATGACCTGCCCCTGTCCACATTCGTGTTCCACCCACTTGTATTTGCTGGACAGCTTCACGATCTTCTGAAACATGATCAGGTCATCACACTGGTTGATGGTCTGTTCCACCGGAACACCCTTGACCATGAAGTCCACCAGTGCCTTGTTCAGAATAGGAAGGTCATTGTCCACCTTGGACAGTTCCTTCAGGTATGCACCGATCCGCTCAACACCACCATCCATGTCAACCCACAGATAGTTGTTGACATCCTTCTGGTAGATCTCACTGATATTGTCCAGGGCAAGCAGGATTTCACACTTGGCAGTGCTGCACCGGCTTTCCCATTCATAGCAGATGTCATCCACCATCTGGAACGCTTCATCCGTGTCCGGGATCCAGATGATCAGACCATCCGTGTTTGACTGGATCAGCTGGAACCCAGGGATGACTTCCAGATGTTCAATCAGATCCAGCAGCATCAACTGACCATTGACACACATGATATTGTTGTTCCGTGGGTCATACGCCGGGTTGGTCTTGTCCTTCATAGCACCGGACAGGGCATTCAGCATCTTTTTATATGGCAGCTGTTGCTTTTTGTATTCCTTGGCAAGTTTCTTGTCACCAGCCTTGGCTGCTGCTTGTTGCTTCAGCTTTAACTGCTTTCGGGTCATGTAAACCTTGGTGTAGTTGTCATTGGATGCAGACCGTGTGACCAGATCCCAGGCAATCAGCATGGACGGATAATAGTTGTTTACGTCAACATGAAGGATCTGCCCCTTCTGGTGTACCGGTTCCACAGGCGCACCGTGCAGACCGCCAAAACCAAAAGTGTGCGGAACCCCTGCAACCATGGTTTCCAGTGACCTGGAATAGAAGAACTTTGACCACCAATATAGATCATGAACGTCATACTTGTACCGTTCACCCGGTTTGGTCTTGGGATCATCGAACTTCTGCTGCATTTCCCTGGTGCAGTCCCTGACAGCGGATGCAAACCAGTCCATGACGTACTTGTATTTCTTGATCTTCAGGCATGGCAGGAAGTAATAAGCAAATTCATCATCCCAGTCACGTTTGCTGCATCCCAGCACCTTTGCAGTGATCCGGGCTGAAGAATCCCCGATGTTGGACAGGCTCACCATGTCCGGGAATGCCCGGATGATGCCATACATGGCATTGAAGTCATCAATCTTTTCCAGGAACACCTTGATGGTTTCTTCAACATCGTGGGTACAATAGAACACCGTCTGCTGAAGTTCTTCCTGGGTCAGCTTGCGGTCAATATTGAAGTCCACTTCCGTTTCCTTGATATTGGAACCAAGGAACCCTTCCAGCGTTTTCAAACCAATGGGTGGATTGGGCATGACATCATAGTTGATCATGGGGATCTGGTTGAATGCGTTGCTGAACTGCCACCCCTCACCACCCTGAACAATGATATAGTCATTGATCTTCTTGGGATCCATACCCAACAGGATGCCCTTCATGATGTACTGGTCATAGTGCTTGTTGTTAAACCCACACCAGACTTCATTCCTGTTGGCTTCATATAAGGCTTTCAGCTTATCAGGGTTATTGATGACCACATGTGTCTTTTTCTGGGTCATATCAATGAACACAGCAAGCCAGTCTTGGGCGAACACCTCAAAGTCATAGAAGATCATTCGGTTCACCGTCCTTTCTGTTCATTCTAAAAAAACAGCGGTCAGACAGCTTGACCATCTGACCGCTGCCTATTTATTTCTTAGATGTCGTAGACCTCATTGATGCTGACCGGGTTGAAGTCAGATGCCTTGTAGGTGACATCCAGTTCAACCTTGCCCTGGATCTCCTGGAAGATGTCCAGAACCAGTTCTGCAAAGTCGGAATAGTTCACGAACTCAGGGATCAGATCCGTTTCCAACTTGTCCAGCCAGGTGATGACCGACTTGATAGCCTTGCCGTCATTCCAGCTTTCGCTGACACGGTTGCCGGAAATGACACGGCTGAAGAAGATCTTGCGCCCCTTCTGGTTGGACTTGCTGCCATCGCTGTTTTCCTTGATCGACATCTGGACAGCAAACATCAGCTTGTCACCTGCCTTGGTGGTCTTGACTTCCATCTTGTCCACGCTGACGATGTAGTCACCGTTGGGCACATCCTCATATTCCTTTGCGTTCTTCACATCATCCTGAAGATTGGGATCCATCTTTGCATCAAATGCGCTAAAATCAACAGCCATAGTTATTCACCTATTATCCTTTCAAAATTGTTTATCAGTTGCGGGTTCTGCGGACTCTGCGGGTTCTGCCATCAGCAGCCGGTGCAGGTGCTTCAGACTGGTTTATTGCCGGTGCTTCCGGCTGTGCGGTGGGTTCTGCGGTTGCAGGTGCTGCGCCGGTGCGCTCTCTGCGGGTACGGCGGGGAACCTTGTCCAACTGGGGTGCAGGTACGCTGTCCATAGCCTGAACAGCTTCATCCCAAGGAACATCATCATGATCACCAGCAACGGCATTTACGACTTCCTGCTGCTTCTCCATGTACTCTGCAACCTTCTTGTCATTCTCTGCCTGAACTTCATCATGGGTCTTGCGTTCCCCATCAGAAGGGCAGCCACTTGCAGTCAAGGAAGTGTTCACACTCTGAGCATGGGAAGGAAGTGGGCTTTCCACATCCCCATCCTGATGGGGATCCGTAAAAGTTTCACCACCAGCCTTTTCAGCCGGTGCTTCCTGCTTCTGTGCAGAACGTGCGGTTCTAGCACGTCTGCCGGTGCTGCTGTCAGGCTTCTGGACATTGGCAGACACTGCCGTGTCCTGTGCAGCCATTTCAGCGTCAGACTTGAAGCTGCCGATCTCGTAGTAGTTGCGGATCTTGTCCACCACATACGCCAGATCATTGTCAATGGCATAAGCCGGGAACATACCCATGGGAGACTTCACCGTGTCCTTACCGCTGTTCTGGGTGAAGAAGTAGTATTTGCCCTCACTTACGCCGGTACGAAGAACCACGGTGAACAGACCTTCAATGGTGATCTTCTCACGAAGCAGCTTGCCGATCAGCTTCACGGTGGTCAAACCGGTTTCCAGGGTTTCCAAGTGTGTCATGTAGGCAACCACAACGTCTGCCGGAAGATCATTGCAGACCTGGATGATGTCAAAGTAGTTTGCACCGAAGTCATTGTATTTGTCCCAACCAGATTCTTTGATCCGGTTCATGTACGGCACAGCAAGGATATACTGGAAGTCATCCACCACCAGCAGCTTCTTCCCGGCTGCTGCCTGTTCCTTCATCCACCGGCAGATCTTCCGGGCATCCGTTTCACCATCCAGCATGGTGAACTTGTTGGAACCCTTGAAGGGAAGCGGTTTGCCAACAGGATTGACCACAGCGGTGGTCTGGGGGTCACAGTTACGAAGGGAAGTGGACTTTCCGGTTCCACTCTCACCCATGATCAACAGTTTTTCAGCCATAGTTGTTTAACCTCTCTTTCTTAATCATCCTTTTCGCCGGTGGTGTTACCTTCCAGCACTCTGGATGCCCACATATCTGCCCAGTGCAGGATCAGCAGCAACTGGGTTTCATGACCTTCAATAACATAACGGTTGGAAGGTTCATACAGACCATCATGGTAGATGATTGCATATTCTTCTTCTTCTGTCAGTTCAAAGTAGCGTTCTGCAATGATTGCAGATCTGACACCATGCGGAACATTGGTCAGATCCGGGTTCCGCTTCCAGGGCTTTTTCTCGCTCTGCTTGTACTTCTGAACCGGGTCAGCCTTTGTAGGTCTGCCATCCTGCACCATGTTGGGAACATAAAACCGTTTGTCATAGTCACCAACCTTGCCCAGATCATGCAGCAGGGTGACAATGGTGACAGAACCCTGAATCCGGTTGTAGGCTTCACCGCCCAGCAAGCAGACACCGATCTTTTCAGCCATCCGAAGGACGTTCAGTGAATGCTGTGCCAGTCCACCACGCTGATTGCTGTGCAGCCCACCAGATGCCGGTGCTGTGAAGAACCCATCTGCTTCCAGTTCTTCAATGATGATGTCAATGCGATCCCTGCCGGTGTTCTTCAGAAGCGTGGTGATCAGCTGACGGTTCAGTTCAATCTGAGCATCAGCCGGGTCAGGCTTCTGTTCCTCACTCTTTACAGGTTCAGTCTGTTCAGTGTCCTGTTCAGACTTCTGTGCATCCAACTTTTTCTGTTCAGTCGGATTCTGAATGATGTCCTGTTCAGCTGCTGCAACAGCTGAATCTTCTTTCTTTTTTGCCATAGCCGTTCATTCCTTTCATGAATTTTTTATATGATCCCATTCGGTCAAGAATGGATAATCACCAACATTGATGTCCGTGCCGGACTGAATCTGTTCAATCATCTGCTTGAACAGTGCAAAGTGCTTGGGGTACAGCAGACATCCAAAACCACCAGCAGACCGGATCTTCCGTAGGTTGTACAGCTGAAGGTCTGAAGGTCTGCCATTTGCAGCTTTCAATTCCACACCCAGGAACTTGCCGTTGCAGCATACCAGCAGATCCGGGATGCCGGACTTGGTATAGGCTGCACCGCCCCAGTATTTCAGGAACCAGCAACCTTGCGCTTCCAGGAACTTCTTGACACGGTTTTCAAAGTTCTTTTCTGCTGCCATTTGATCACCGCCTTACCTCATAGTTCTTGAATGTGCTGATTTCCGTCATGGTTGAAACATTGGTTGCAAAGTAGTCCATAGCGTTGTCACGGTCAACATTGTACTTGTCTGCAAGGGCAATCACCTTGTCAACACTGACCGCCACGATCTCTGCAAACTCTTTGACCCATGCAGCGTGTTCTTTCTCGCTCAGTTCTTCACGTTCCATCTTCATCACCACCTTTCATGTACGGAACTTTCTTGTATTTGCACCAGTAGCCTTTCCGTTTCGCTCTGCTATACGATGACATCACGGAATCCGCATCCAGTCCTAGAACCTCTGACAGCTCTGCTGCTGAATCTGCAACTGCTACCGGAAGTTCATATTCATCCTTGGTCACTTCCAACCACAGGAACCGTGGTGTCCGTTCGCTCATAATCAGCCCAGTTCCAGGGTATACTGTTTCTGAAGGGTGATGATCTTGTCCGTGTAGCTGGTAGAATAGACCCCCTGTTTCCACAGGTTGGCTGCACCGGTTTCACCCAAGTTGTATGCCATCAACACCAGGTTAGGATCCTGATACTTTTCAAACAGCTTGCGAAGGGTGAAGCACCCGGCACGGATGTTCTGATACGGATCCAGAAAGTCAGTCACGCCCAAGATCCGGTTCAGTTCATCATGGTTGACCTGGTTGATCTGCATCAAACCATAGTCATTTGTGGGGCTGACGGCGGATGCTGTGAAATTGCTTTCACAAGACATCAGTGCCATGACCAGGGGAAAGTCAATGTTGTACCCTTTGCACAGGTAATATGTAAATTCCTGAAGGTCACTGTCCAGCGGACAATCCAGCGGTTTGAAGTCCACGTCCCCCGGTGTCCAGTCTAAGGAGATTTCACTGGTAAAGCACCGGTCATCATACGCCCCATATACCGTGTATATGACATTTTCGTCCTCTGCCTGGTAACTTGTCCCACCAACATCAGAAAGTGCCTTGTTGCCGTTTATATGAGCTGTCACGGCACTTGCAACGATACAGCCCAGGAAGAACCCAATCACAGCAGCACCTGCAAGGAACATCATGATCCGCTTGAACTGCTTATTCATGCGCTGCTTCTTATTGCTGACAGGGGATTTTTTTACATGCTTTCCATCAGTCTGACTGATGGGTTTGATCTCTGAATAGGTCATCTGTCAATTCCTTTCCGACCTTCAACATCTGAAGGTTCCTTTCTTCAATGCTGCCCTTCACCAGCAGGTAATAATAAAAGCAGGTGTTCTGCTGACCAATGCGGTGGATCCGTTTCTTGGACTGTTCCCACAGGTCACAGGATCCTTTGCCCAGGGGAAGGGTAAAATAACAGATCCTGCAAGATTTCTGGTAGTTGCCACCCATTGCACCCGCTTGATACTGGATGAAGGTGATACTGTCACTTCTGTGTTCGTAGGCATCCAGGTCACGGTCATGACCATTTACTTCAGAAGTCGGTCTGTTCAGGGCTTCAGCAATCTTCTTCAGCCTGATCAGTTCGTCATTGAAGTTATAGAAAACGATCCACCTTTCTTCACTAGATTCAATCAGATCCCTGAAAGCATCCAGCTTGTCCTTGTGATACTGCCCACACAGCTGTCTTGCACACAGCAACTTGGTCAGCTGGTTGTCACCAACCAGTTCCACCCTTGGGGTGACATCCCTTCCGTCAAAATCGGATTCATCATGAAATTCCTGAAGGTTCAGTGTGTCCAGCATTAAATAGCTGTTCTTCATGAATTTCCGGTATTCCTTTGTAGCAGGGACAAAGATCTTCTGTTCCACCTTGTCCGGCAGTTGGATGACTTCTTCTGTTTTCATGAAAATGCAGCCATGCTGTGCAAGTTTCCGCTTCAGGTGATCCACATTCTTGTATCCGGTGATCACCTGACGCTTGAAGGTTCCATCTTCCACCCAGGTGGTCTGCACATAAGACCCCCAGAAAGCAGTCTTTGTGATATTCCAGCCCAGCAGTTGGCACTGTGACCACAGTTTTTCATACTTTCCAGCCGTAGGTGTGCCGGACAGCAGGATCACAGATTCAGGGTGCATCTTCAGGATGTATTTTGCCCTGCTGGTGCTTTCGTTGCTGATCAGGCTGGATTCATCCAGCATCAGGGTGAAGCCGGAATATTTCTGATAGATAGAACGCCTGAAGATCAAGTCATAGTTGATGACACCAATCAGGGTGTCATCCTTGGTCAATGCCTGGGCATCAATCAAGTTGTTGAAGGTAATGGATTCTGACTTCTTAGTCAGATCACAAGTCTTTGCCTGTGGATAGTAGGTTCTGAAGTGATCCAGCCAGTCATCAACCTTGGACTTCTGACAGACAACAATGTTGACCGGGTTGTTCAATTCCCACAGCTTTTCTGCGCCAACAAAGGTCTTGCCCAGTCCCATGTCCAGATAATACCCAACATGATTGAACTGTTCAGTAGTGTTCAGCACCTTCAGCTGATGGGGCATGAACTTCAGATCAGGCATTATTTTCACCCTTCACATTGATGCCGGTACATTTGAAGAAGATGTCTGCATCAAAGTTGGGCAGATCCAGGATGATGTCACGCTTGCACTGATCCAACCCATCCCACCAGGTCTGTGCAGCATCCGCTTCATCCAGCGTTTTCAGATAGCCACCGGTTGTCTTGTGTTCAGGGTGGTCTGCCTTTTCCTTATCAGTCATGTCACAGGCATAAACCCAGGTGGTGACATTCTTGGGGATGTGGTTCAGCAGCCACCGTGCATCAGAATCAAGCCATTTGCGGAACGTCCAATCAGACGGTTTGTTGAACATCATGATGGGCTGTTCCTCAGTCATGAAGCAACCAGTGTTAAAAGAAGAAAGGTTCCAGTCCCCGGTGTTCCTGTTCCCGGTGTTCCTGTTCCCGGTGTTGCAGTTCCCGGTGTTGCAGTCCCCGGTGTTCCTGTTCCCGGTGTTCCTGTTCCCGGTGTTGCAGTTCCCGGTGTTGCAGTCCCCGGTGTTCCTGTTCCCGGTGTTCCTGTTCCCGGTGTTGCAGTTCCCGG